>JAEEGL014946306.1_pt1 | contig 13221 bp, 10 predicted proteins | sample 9134231 | NCBI WGS metagenome assembly JAEEGL01 (sample SAMN16246548, study PRJNA631951) | gut metagenome | biome: gut microbiome; feature: rumen; material: fiber-attached | host: Bos | place: Iran: Karaj | collected 2018-10
AATGGCAGGATAATCCATTGGCTCAGTGGCAGGTATTTCAAGAACCATACCGACAGGGCAATGGCAATAGCCAGAGCGTAGGAGGGAGCGATGTCGCGCAGCTGCATCCACGAACTGTACCCCAACAGGCGGCCTGAGTAATGGGAGTTGAGGAAATAGGCTATGATGCCAACCACCATGTTGGTCCACAACATGGGCATGATGCCCACGAAAGCACCGATGAACAGAGGAGCCAGACTGATGATTTTCTTGATGACCTCCAGCCCAAGGAAGAGGTCGCTACGCCCCTGCACCTTCAGCATGTTCAGGTTGATGGCATGGAGCGGATAGAGACTGAAATTGATACAGAGAATGGGCAGATAGGTTGCTGCCTCATGCCATTTGGGTCCTATCATGCAGTAGATGAGCGGTTCGCTGACAGCCCCTAAGGAAAACAAGGACACGGTGGTGATGAACATACTGGTGCGGATGATGCGGCGATAGGCCGATACCATGCGCTGCTTATCATCCTGAATGCTGCTCAACACGGGATATGTGACTCGTTCCACTACCGTTGTCAGGTTCGACGATAACAATTTGACATAGTGTTTGGCTCGGGTGTATTGTCCTAAGGTCGCCGGACTGTAGAATTTTGCGACTACAACCTCAGTTAGTTCTTTCCACACAACATCGAGCAGTCTGCTCACCATCATCTTCCACCCAAAGCCGAACAGGTCGTGGAAACTTTCGACGGAGAAGCGTAAGCGTGGCAGCCACCTATTATATATATAGTTGCAACGTTTCCAAGACTTGTATCATGAGTTGTTGTGCCACCAATGCCCAAACGCCAAAGCCCGCAAGGGCCATGCCTATACCCGCCACGCCACTCACAGCCGAGGCTACAATCGTAATCTTGGTCTGCGTCTTGAAGTCAATGCGCTTGGTCAGGCGTGTCTGCTGCACTAGCCCCAAAGCTCCGATAATCAGCCCCAATGAAGATACTCGTGCCAGTGCTGTCAATTCCTGGCGCTCAAAAAAGTTGGCTATTAATGGGGCGCAAATAAACGTCACTGCGTAGAGCAACAAGCTCATGCTGAGATTGCAGATGAATACCGTGTTGTAATCGTCGTCAGAGACCTCCTTTTTTCGTATCAGTGCCGTGGTAAATCCGCCATTGACAAGGGCTGTGCAGACCACCGTGAATATGCCGGCGAGTCCTAAGAGACCGTAGTCGTCGGGAGACAGCAGGCGGGCTAGCACGATGCCAATGCAAAACTGCATGCCATAGCGTGCTGCATTGTCCAAGGCCGACCAGCCCAGACCCTTTACTGTTTTTTCCTTTAAAGACTCTTCCATTTTTTTTATTTGCGCGCAAATTTGATGTTATCGAATCTTGAAGGATATTTGTCCTGCCACCAGTACTCCTTAGTGGGCTTAAAGCCGATAAGCTGTTCAAACTCCTCGCGCATCCCCCTATGGAAAATAATCTGGGGACTGCTTATTTCAGCATTTTCATTGCCTTCCATCACAATCCACTCCTTGTCTTTGTCATAGACAAAATCCCAGCCAATGTAGCGAAGGGTAGGCAGACGTTCAGACATCTCGAAGGCTTTATCGCAGAGCTGACGCCACCGAGGAATCTTGATGCCCTTGATGGTGAAATGAGTGTCCGGGTGCACATCTGTGGTCTTTGCTAACTTGTCAAAACCCGTTGTTTCCACCATACCAGTACCCACATTGATACATGCTATAATACCACCAGTTGATGCTGAGCTAATGAAATTTCCACCCACTCCTATTCGAATGAACGGGTACCATAGACGGATGTCGCCATCACCCAAATTGATGGTGTGCATGCGTACGCTGTTAACACTTGCCGGGTGAAGGACCGCCATCTCCTCGCCCTGCTTAATCACCTCCTCTACCAGCACACCTCCACCGATGGCACTTTTATAATGACTGTTAATTGCCTCCGTTTCGGCAAACAACTGGTGAAAAAGGGTATGGAGATCAGCATCGCCAACCTCAACCTTACGTACTCCCATTGACATGCCGAGGCCGATGGGCTTGACCACAAAAGAGGAGTGACAACGACAAAAGGCCTCAAAGACCGGGAAGTTCCATTCGCCTTCGAGCAGCAGCACCTCGCGCCGATAGGCGTCCTTCAGCAACTGGTAGGCATGCCACTTGTTGCGGAGCAGGTGCATGTCCTCCTCTTTATTCAGATAGTCGATGTAGTTGAAGCGATTCCTGAACGTGATATACTGACACTTCTTTTCGTGGGGGGCTCCTAAATGCTCGTGGTAGAACTCCTCGGTCGGGCCGATGCCATATTGCCAATAGTCGTAGGTGGCTATGGCAAAGATGTCGTCTAAGCTCCTGCCGCCTGTCAAGTCGGGTCGGGACAGGGCACACGCCTCCAACTTTTGCTTGATATCCTGAATAGTCCAGGGATTGTAGAGTTCAGGATAAGCCGCTACGATTTCATGACCTATACGGATCTGATAGGCCTCATCTTCACTTGCATACAATTTCATATATTTTCACTTTTTCACGTTCTTCTTGTTCCTTATTTTCCATTGTTGATGAATGAGTCTGCCTTTAAAAAAGTCCTACAATGAAGAATTTGGAACAATCACAATTCCGCAATCCTCACATTTATCTACAATACAAACGGTCAAACTCACTAACCTTCTCAATAATGAGCTTCAAATCATTATCAGTAATGGACTGATGAATTGGAAGGTTCAATGTGTGGTCTGCGGCATAATCTGCATTCGGGAAATCACCGGTCACACCATAGCCTGGCACTCGATGAAGAGGATAATATCTATAGGTAGTATAAATGCCATTCTCACGCAGGAATCTTGCAAACTGATCACGCTTGCCGTTTTTTATCTGAATGTGATAGAAATAATAAGAAGTCTCTATATAGTCAGGTAATGCCGGCGGTAATTCTATCCATGAGAATTGTTTAAGATTCTCAGTATAGTACTGATGTACCTCAGTGCGCCTTTTCATATATGCTGGCAGTTTCTTCAACTGTTCCAATGCCATAGCTGCTGTTATGTCATTCATAATTGCACGGTGCCCAAAACTGGATATGTCGAATTCCCACCATTTCTGAGCCACGTTGTTTTCATAACCACTCTTGGTTTCAAGGCCAAAATAGAGCCATCGGTCAGCCTTCTTGCGAAGCTCTGGTGTATTGAAATGAAGCATAGCTCCATCTCCACAAACCAGAATCTTCATGGCATCAAACGACCACATACCCATGTCACCGAAAGTACCAACAGCTTTCCCCTTATAGAAAGAGCATACACCTGCATTGGCATCTTCGATGACTTTTATGTCATGTTTCTTGCAAAGCGCCATAATTTCATCCATTTCACAAGGTATTCCACCATAATGCAGAAGCAAAAGAGCCTTTGTCTTTGGCGTTATAACCTTTTCAATATCCTCAGCACGGGCATTTAAAGTGTGAGGGTCCACATCACAAAGTACCATCTTGGCACCATGAGCACAAATGGCATTGCCAGATCCAACAAAACTAATTGTAGGGAGAATTACTTCATCATCCTGGCCAATATTCAGAAGGTGCATGGAAGAAAATAATCCCTCGGTACAGCAGGTTGTCGTTAAAACTAAGTCTTTTGAAGATTTGATGTGTTCGGCATATTTCTCTTCAAATTCTGTCACTCGCTTGCCTTTTCCAAGCCAGTTTGTCTCAAAGACTTTTTCAAGAGCATCAAGCTCTTCTTTCCCTAATGAAGGCTGATAAACATTAATCATTATATTCTTATTTATTATATTTGTACAAAATGATAACGGTCCAACATATTATGCAACTCTTCGCGCGAACAATACATCATTGTGTCGATGATGCTCAGGTCGGGGACATACTCTTCTGAGCGTTGCTGGTAACGGATGTCATCGTTGCGACGTATAAAGTGGAGATTGATACCCATCTCGCGGAAAGCTTCCTTGCTATAGAATTTCGTTCCAGTGATAGAGTTGATATAGTCGGTACAACCGTTATGCAAGCAAGTGCGACGGATAACTTCCGGAGCCTTGCAATCCCAGTGGGCTGACACTTCCGAGAGCAATCTGATTTCAGTCGTGATGCCTAAATAATCGGCCACAGTCCTCAGTTGCTTCACGAGATAGCGCGTCAAGTCAGTTTCTTCGTCCATTATGATAGGTTTGATGATTTCCATAGCCTCGTTGTAGTGTGGAGCTTTGCTGTAGTAGTACTCCAAAACACGGCACATTTTGTCTGCCCGTTTAAGGTTGACCACACGTTTCGTCTCACAGATGTAACGGTCTGCGGAAGCATGGCTGACTTCAATACCAAAGTACTGTGGTTGGTTTCCTTGACCTAAGATCCGATTGTGGTTTATCCAGCCATTTTTGATATAGTGGGCATTGTCGCCAACAAAAAACATATCAGCGACATGGATGACTTGCCAATAGCCGATGTACGGAAAGAAGTACGGCTGCCAAATGGCTATATATCGTTTTCCGTCAATCATAACACGTAACAGTTGCTTTTAATTATTTTTGTAAAATTTTTATCGTCACAGTGGATAACACACATCTTGCGGTCGTCCACCTTGTTAGTCACAGGGGCACTACTAGCGCGGAATACACCGCTGTCGAAATAGCGGTCATCCATGCACAGCATCATGCCGCAAACATATTCATCATAGAGCTTGCCCTCCCATTCGCAAGGGTAAGTCCTTTGCTTGATGAATGGCTGCAAGATGAATCCACCTTTCTCGCTTGCCAAAATGTTTCGCTTCCATGTCAGCTCATCGGTCATCACGCCTGCATACAGATCAACGCTTTTGCCCAAGTTGTCTGGCTTGATGATATACTGATCCTTATGCGTCAAGGCGTCGTTCCATTTTTCTGGATGGCTGCTGTATAAATAAGTGGGTATGGTGTGCTGTCTCAGGAATGATGTTTCCTCTTCCGTGAGGCACTGACGTGTGAAGTCGTCTACGAAGATGAGGTGCAAGAATCGCTTGTCATGAGCCAAGAAGATGGTGCGGAAGTCGTTCAGCATCCGTGCATCTATCATGGCTTGCAGGGTGTCCATTCTGAAGGACAACAAGTCTTCCTGATTAAGGGCACTGAACACCACCGCATTGTGACTCCACTTGTCGATGTTTTCTTCCACTTCATCTGCCTCATAGACGGTCACCTTATGTCCGTAGTACTCATAGAACTTCGTGTAGAAAGTACTCTCACTACCTCGGTCGCTACTTTTCAGTACATATATGGGGCTATCTGCGGGTATGGCATCGCGCATATAGGTCAGCAGCTCGTCGTAGCGGTTCTCCCAAGATATGTCGGGAAAGTCTGCCATGAGTTGCTCAGCCTTGACCACCGAGGGGTAGTTGGCCCAGAGCCCGTGGCCGAAGAAGCGACAGGTGATTTCTACCAACAACAGCCGTCCATCGTCGCTGATGAGATAGTCGGGACGGTAGGCTCCTGCCCGGAAGGGGTAACGGCGCTGGCGGTCAAGAATCTCCATCACCTTCTCGTCCAATGGCATATATTCCGGCACCCACTCGCGGTAGTGTTCCGCCATATATGCGATACATTTATAGAGCAAGGCCTGCATTCGTCGCAGTTCGTCGCGTCGTTCCGAGGTAATCAACATCGGCTTGGCGTGATACCAGCGGTGGTAGTATTCGGTCTTGTCGGCAAACAACCGAAAACAAGCCTCCTGACAATTATCAATTTTCACTTTCTAAGCTTCCTGTTTGAAGAGTTTTGACTGGTAGCCCAAACACTGGAATCCGTTGCGATTGATGATTGGAATGATGCTTGTAGGCACTTTTAGCTGATTGCGTACCCAGAAGCAGATACTTGTTCACATTCCTATTGTATCGGTGTACTTCATCAGACGCTGGATGTTATCTATAGATAGAGCACGGTTAGGTGCCGTGCGTCCGCGCTGCTTGCGGTGGTCGGCGTTTTTCGGGCTGATATAGTCCATGTAGAGGTCGCGTTCCATTGTCTTGTCGAAGTAGCCAAGCCATTGTCCGAGCTGTGCAAGGTTTTCCATACAAGCCGTAAGGAACTCAGGCTTATAGTTCACGATGCCAGCGTCATGCAGCATATCGAAGAACTCCTTGATATGCTCATCGGTGAGATATGGAACGAAGATAGGCTGTACAAGGGCTGAATTTGCACGTATTCCGCGCTCCTGACACATACGCACGGCATTGAGACGCTCCTCGATAGGTGCTCCGTAAGGCTCAAGAAGGTCACGGAACGCAGTTGGCATGATGCTGACTGATGTATTGAACTGCATCTTGTTCTTTAGTTGCTCGAAGAGGTCGATGATGGTCTCACCCTCGTTCTCCACCAGAAGATGTTTTGCGCCAGCCTTAGATGCAATGAAGAGACGGGCATTTGAGTTAGGATATTTCTTGAAGTGGGCAATGAACTCGCGCAGTATGCGGTGAGCTATACCTGTGTATAAAGTAGGTTCTTGAAGTGCCTCTGTCTTTGGAGAGAAGTAGTAGTAATGGTTCCAGTTCTTTCCACGGCTCAATGCAACAATCTGTCTTTCTATATCCTTCTTCTTCTCTGGTGCCTTGACGATGGCATTGGCCAGTTCCTGCAATAGTCGGCTGCGCTCATGAAGATCTTCCGGTGTAACGGCATCAGGCTGTTCGCTGCAAGCACCGTTCATCTCCTCCAGGAGTTTACGCACGTATAGGTGATAGTTCTCGTAAGCCACGAGTTTCTGCTCGTGAACGCCATCTGTTACCAAACAGTACTGACATCCCACGTGACAACCTTTGATAGGATTGATCTCGAATGTCAGCGTAGGGCAACGACCAGTGTAGTTGTGGATCTCAGTTTCCACGGCATCAGGATCGCAATCTTCCAAGTAGAGCATAGACTTAGGAATGACGGTGTGTTCCTCTAAGCGTTTCATGAACAGTTTAGAACCGCGGATGAGTCCTTGAAGCGTTTCCTCTGAGGGTTCAATAGTCACGCCAAGTTGTTTCAGATAATCGGCATCAACAATTTGGGGCTTGAATCCTTTCAGATTGTAGGCGTCAGTCTCATACTCGTAGAGATTACGCATTTTAATTGGTTCTTCCATTTTGTAGTTTCTATCTATTTGTTCAAACTTCAATAATTTCGAATCTTGAATGGTATTTCCTTTGTTTCCAGTACTGCTTGGCAGGATGCTAACCGTTGAATTTCGTTCTTCTTTTTCATTGGTAGTGTAGCTTTTAATATGCCTTATTATCTCCTTTGTAGAGACATTTTATTGTCAACCAAATGATGCGCAGGTCAAGCCATAAACTCCAATTTTGGATATACCAAATGTCACGCTCCACTCGTCCCTCCATCTGCCAAAGTTCGCGGGTCTCGCCGCGGAAACCTGTCACCTGAGCCCAGCCTGTGATGCCGGGTTTCACAAAGTGGCGCATCATATACTTGGCTATCAGTTTGTCATACTGTTCGGTGTGAGCCAACATGTGAGGACGTGGTCCCACAATGCTCATGTTTCCGAGCAGCACGTTCCAAAATTGTGGCAGTTCGTCAATGTTGGTCTTACGCATAAAATCACCAAAGGGAAACTTTCGCGGATCATCCTTGGTGGCTTGCAGACGGTCGGCATCATTGTTAATGTGCATAGAACGGAACTTATAGCAATAAAAATGATGTCCGTCGAGTCCAGTGCGCTGCTGTCGAAAGAATATAGGTCCCGGACTTTGCTGCTTTATGATAATGGCGATAATAGGCAGCAGCAAAGCTGTAGGTAGTAGAAAAAAGATTGATAAAAATATATCGGATATTCTTTTTATCAGTTTGTTCAATGGATCCTCTAATGGGCTGACGTAAGTAGTAAATGCCTCTATATCATCAATCAACATAGGTTGTAGATTGAGTTTTTCTTCGGTTGTCGGAATGTAGAAGAACTTTATCATTTTGTGGTAACAAAGACTGACAGTTCGTTCTATCAACTCATGCTCTTTGCGCGGTACACATAGGTAAATTTCGTCGCCTAATTTAAGATTTTCTGTATTAGATAGTAATGCTTCAAAGTCTTTAACGCTGCCGTTATTGTTCAGTCCATTTATGTTACCGTAAATGCGGCAGACTTTATAACCGAATGTAACATTGCAGATGAGTTTATTATATAAGCGTAGTAGTTCTTTGTCTGAGCCGACAAGAGTTACTGTGCGTGTGTTGTGTCCTGACTTTCTGAGTTTTTTTATCAACCATCTTTCTATAAAGCGCAATAGGATTATGAAGACAAGCATAATAAGCCCCATAACAAATAGTTGCCAGCCCACTCGTTCTCCAAACTGAATGGCACGCAATAGTAGATATGATAGTAGAACGAGCGTTGAGACGAGTAGAGTTGAACTACGCAATATGTCGTTAGCACCCACCACACGCTCATGGATAATAGGTGGGACAAAATACTCTGCTGTAATAAAAGCAAAGGAGCATACCAACCAATAGGTTCGCCCTTGATATTTGTATAAATTTTCTGATAAGGAAAAGTAGTCTATTGTAAAGTAGAGCAGTATACATAGCACCACATAGTCTCCGATTATGATAAGTAATTGGAGAAGCCTATTAGTGTAATTGTTATTCCTTATTTGTAAGAGCATTGTATTTATTTTTTTCTCAATAAAATCGGCGACATTTCGCCGTGGTAAACAATACCTAATACATTTGTGGAGCTTTACTATTTAAGTATATTGTATAGGAGCGAAGTCAGCGAAATCAAAATACTTATGGCAGAGAACCACAATGTAGTAACTTGTCCCACCTTAGAGTTTTTCGCCTTAATCTTATTGGGCTCCACATATACTACGTCGTTCTGTTGCAGATAATAATAAGGTGAGTTGATAATGTTGGCATCATTGAGATTCAACGTTACAATAGATTTCCTGCCCGAGGCATCTTCGCGAATCAGTTTTACTCGGTCTCTTACACCATAGATTGTAAGGTCGCCTGCTAGTGCTAACGCTTCAAAGAGTGTAATCTTCTCGCGGGACACCGTATAACTGCCGGGACGGTTAACCTCTCCCAATACAGACACTGAGTAACTTGCCATAGTTACTGTCACCACCGGATTCTCTGATTCTGCTAAATATGGACGAATCTTCTCTGTAATCATATTCTCAGTCTCCGACTTGGTAAGCCCTCCAACCTTCAACTTGCCGACAATCGGAAAATTGATATATCCTTCATTGTCCACTAAATATGGCATAAGCATTGCTCCATTAATATTCACTGCTCGTCCTTGTGTATAGGTGTTTTGAAGTAGTAAGTTGAAAGGCAAAGCCGCCTCAGGTGAAGTTGTATTGACAGAAATAGTAATCTGGTCTTTGGGCATAATACGTGCATCGTAGAGAAATGCTGAACTATCAGAGTTGACGCTGTCGCTGTTTTGGATATAAGCGATATTTTTGACGGATCCACAGCCGGCAAGTACCATGACTAAAAAAGCCACTAAGCCAAAAGCGAAAAATCTCTTCATCTTCTTATATTTTTATATTGTTTTTTTTAGAATTGCTACTAATTAGATTACTTTTTGATTGAGTTATCAGCCTCATTAGAATAATTGGAGTCAGCATAATTGCCATAATTTCCATAGCCGTATTTGCCATAACCATAGCGACCATACTTACCATATTTTCCATAACCATAATAGTAGCCGTACTTCTTTTTTGACATATCGACGCCATTAAGAATTACGCAGCAATTTGAAAGTTTCTTTTCGCTGACTAATGTATTCATAATATTGATATCCGCCTTCGGCGTATAGTCGGCGCGGCATACATAGCAGTTGACATCTGCGTAGCGGGATATTTCTAACGGATCTGTTACCAAGCCGACAGGTGCTGTATCCAAAATGACATAGTCATACTGTTGTTTGAGTAACTCGATAATCGTATTCAGATTCTCACGTGCCAGCAACTCGGTGGGGTTTGGTGGTATAGAACCTGCCAAAAGTAAATCAAGGTGGTCATTAATGCCCGAAGGACATATAATGTTATGAAGGTCGCTTTCTGTAACCTCGTTTTTTACCAACAATTGAGTAACACCTTCTATTTGATCCTTGATACCAAACAAGTGTCCTAAGGCTGGCTTGCGGATGTCAAGCCCGCAAAGTATGACCTTTTTACCCAACAGAGCAAACGACATAGCCAAATTAGCGGAAAGGAACGACTTTCCCTCGCCAGTCGTGCTGGAAGTAAAGAGAATCACCTTGTCATTCTCTTTCATCATAAATTGGATATTGGATCGCATAGAGCGGAATATCTCGTCAATTTGATTATTAGAGTTGGCCTGAACTACAATACCGGCAGCAGACTTTACAGAATTGCTCGCCATAGGTACATCTGCCACAATAGGCAACTTGGTAAGGTGAGATAGATCGTCATGTCCTTCAATGCGGTATCTAAGCAACTGAATAAGGCATAGCACAGCAAAGGGTATGCCCAGACCAAAAATAATAGCCGCCATTAAAATAATTAACTTCTTGGGACTTACTATGCCCATTGCCAAAGGTACATCAATGAGTTTGCCTTTGTCAACTGTGGCAGCCAGCGAGATAGAATTCTCCTCACGCTTCTGCAACAGCAACAGATAAAGTCCGGCCCTCACTTCCTGTTGCCTGCCAATCTGGGTAAGCACACGCTCCTGTTCAGGCGTATTGCCAATACGCCCCTGATACTTGGACAATTCTTTCAGTAAACTCTGTCGCTGTGTATCTGCTGAATGACGGGCTTGCACGAGAGCCGTACGGATTGATGACAGCATATCGTCAAGTGTTGTGGAAAGTGATACAACGTGTGGTGCCTGCAAACTGGAAGTTTTAAGATAACGGTTTCGTTCTAAAACGTTTTGATTATATGAATTGATTAAGGCAGTGGATGCTTGGTCGTTCATACCGATATTCGATGGAATAATAGTATATTGATTATCAGGGTTGTCCACAAACTCACGCAGGTAGTCCAACAACTGTATCTGAGTGTTAATTTCCGTAAGTTTTGACTCATACAGAGATCTCTGAGCAAGTGACTGTGTGGCATCTAACATGATATTAATAACAGCATTATTCTTCTTATAATTTTCAAGCGCACTTTCTGTTGTGCCCAATTCGGTATCAATTTTCGTTAAACGAACATTGATAAACTCCTCGGTTTTCATAGCGATTTCGTTCTTGTCAATGTTTGCTTGGCGATTATAGCAGACAGCTAATTGTCGCAAGTAATCCTTTCCTCTGAGCGTATTATAATCGGTCAAGGTCAATTCGGCTATCGAAGTCTGCTTAGATATTTGCTTAATTGTTATGGATTCAACATAACTTGTAGCCTTATTCATTGGGGGTACAATGGTTACCAAAAGACTTTCATCGACTTCCATTTCCCATCCTTCATTTTTCGATAATGTAAGCACGCCATAGCCGGTTTCCACATTGGCTGGCAGAGTAGTACAATTTTGTGTGAAAGTGTTCGATGTTTTGCCATTCAACAGAGTTTCTCCGTTAACCTCGTAGTATTCCTCAAATTTTGTAATCGTTAGTTTGATACTTTTGAGACTGTCAAAATCTTGCATGGCATTGTCCCATTGTTCAAGCGTGGCAGAATCCATGTCAACGCAAATTGGTTGAGTTTTATACACCAATTTATTTTTGAAATTGCCCGGCGTGTAATAATCAACATAGAGTTTCAAATCTTTTACAGCATCGCGGGCCAAGATGTGTGATTGGAGAATTTCAACCTCGTTCTGAATACCTTCTGAATTGCTCAAAAAACCAAAATCCTGCATATTTGCTAACATTTGGTAAGTAGAATTTCTACTATTGCGGTTATCATCTTCTTTAATAAGTATCTTACTTGACACCTTATAAACAGGAGTTACATAGCGAAGATAAATCATTGCGCCACATAAGCAGATAAATAGCGATAGAAGAAACCACTGCCAATTGAGTATCAGCATGGTATAAATAGTTTGGAAGTTCAGCCTGTTACTATTACCGTTATCATCACCTTCTTTCAATAGGTCTTCGAGCTCATCGAGCATAATATCCTTTTCGTTTGACATGTTTGTATTTTACTTACGAAAGTTTAATTAATAACTTCTAAAAAAGCTGTTGGAATATAAGCAGTTGAGACAAGTCCAACTTGCGTTAATGTTATGACTACACGTTGTTGCCCCGACACCCTGGCAACCCTTCCTTCGACACCTTTAAAGAGTCCGTAATTGACTTTGACGATTTCACCGCTCTTGAAATGACATTGTTTTTCATCAACGAATCTTAGATGCTCACTCTTTGTTGATGTGGCAATGATGAAGTTTTCCATTTCCTTGCGGGAAATAGTTAGCGGAGGATTTTTCAGGTCATTGTTATGCTTGAAATGGTTGTAGTAATAGGAAAGATAGGACGTTGCAGGCGTGTTTTTGACATACTCCTCTGCCTTATCCCCGGTGGTATACACAAAAATGAGATTTGGTATGAGTGATTGAAGAATTCTTTTCTTTTTACCACGGACATATTTAATTACATACTGTTTGGGAATATATGTGTAAGTCCCTCTTTTGACAAGAAAATCCGCTGCTATGTCTTCTCTCCCGTATGATACTCTGAAAACATACCAACTTTTATTTGGGGTAATTTCATACCTCACCGACACCCCAGTTTTTGAGCATTTTGCTTCGGGGAAGGCATTAGTGGTAAAACTAATGTCAGGAGGATTGGCCTCGCCTCTACGAGTTTTCACATTAGACAATGTGTTCATATATAATGTGACCTTTTTTGAGGTCAGTTGATTTTGTTATTAATTGTGCAAATGTATCTGAAAATTTCCTAAATAACAAATAAAAATTTAACTTTTTTTTTTTTTTTTGAGAAAATTAACAATAATAAATTTCGCTAAGGAAATAAATTGGTTTTAAGAGAATGAAAATAAGTATATTAGAAGGTAAAAAAAAATCCGCACTTGCAGTTATTTGATGCAAATGCGGATTTAATTATTGTATGGAAAAATTGAACTAATATTTCACTGCTTTTTCTTCGTATTTCTCGGTTTTGTCTTTAACTGTTAAGAGATAGTCAATATCGTCAAGACCGTTCATAAGACAATGTTTTTTGTAACCGTTGATGTCGAATTTTTCACTTTTTCCCGTTGCAAGGTTGGTAATCGTCTGATTTGGTAAATCAACTTTTACCTGCATTTTGGG
>JAEEGL010367243.1_pt1 | contig 13220 bp, 15 predicted proteins | sample 9134231 | NCBI WGS metagenome assembly JAEEGL01 (sample SAMN16246548, study PRJNA631951) | gut metagenome | biome: gut microbiome; feature: rumen; material: fiber-attached | host: Bos | place: Iran: Karaj | collected 2018-10
GTCATGAGTGTGAAGCCGAGCGTGACGACGAGGAGCAGGTAGATGAGAATGAATGTGCCGCCGCCGTACTGAGCGGCGAGGTAGGGGAAGCGCCAGAGGTTGCCGAGGCCGATTGCCGAGGCTGCGGCCGCGAGGACGAAGGCCATCTGGCCGGACCATGATGCGCGTTTGGGATTGTCCATGACTATGACTCCTGGGATGTGTTATGAAACTCAATTGCGCGCGGCCTCGGTTCGCGTGGTCGCGCGCAGTCGCTAAGAGGATGACTGGGATTACCAGGCGCTGATGACGGCGTCGACGACCTTGCGGGCGAGCTCTCGCGAAACTTCAGGCAAAATGTTGCGGCGTGCCGTCATGAGATCGCCTTTGACCTCGAATACCGAGGAGGCTGTAAGGCCCTGGGTGGTGATTTTTTTACCGGTCTTGCGTTCTGCGGCCACTATGGTGACTGTCACGATGGCCTTGTAATCCAAGGTGGCCTTCGGGTTGTCGCGTGCAGAACGCATGGGGTCGAGCTTGTATTGCGTGATGACGCCGGTAAGAATGATGTCGGCCTCGTTGGCGCCCTTCACCTTGAGCTGTCCGTCGCGCTGGAACTCCTTGATGACTTCGGCAGTGATCTTGGTATCCAGCTGAGGCTCCCGGGTGGAGTTTTTGAATGTCTCCACATAGACCGACTTCAAGTGCGGCGGAAGCGTGGTGCCGAGCTTGTAGTTGGCGCATGCGGCCAGAAAAGTCAAGGCGGCCGAGGCCAGAATGGTTAGGATGAACTTCGGATTTCGCATGGTTTTAGCTCCGGTTATGGGTTGGTTGTTGAAAGGATTGTCCGTTCAAGTTCCGCAAGGCGGGCGCGCGCCTGTTCGGCATGCGGACCTTTGGGAAAGCGGCGCAAGTAGTCACGGTAGGCTGCAACTCGCGTTTCGGGGGCGAATGAGCTTCTGTCGTAGAATACGGCCACTTGGAAATAGCGTTCGCTTCTGCGCAACCTGACGTCGTCAAGATTGGCGGCAAGCGCCGGGCGTTCGGGAATGTCCACCGGACAATCGCGGAGAGCTGCGGTGGTAATCGCAATGGCGCGTATCATGATCGCCTCGTCGCGCGGGTATTTGAGCGACAGCGCATGGAGGACGAGAGCGTGTTGCACGAGGGCGGCAAGCGCTTCGGGGGTGCCCGGATGGTCTGAGGTCACGGTGTCGAAGGCTTCGGCGGCGTCGTAATAGTCCTTGTTTTTGAAATGGACGGCGCCAACTTGAAGGAGTACTTCGGGAGTGTGGGTCCACTGCGGCGCGATTTGGGCCAGACGTTCGAAGTAGTCGAGGGCGCGGCTTTCCTTGCCCTTGGTTCGATAATAGTTCGCGATGGCGTACATCTGCCGTAGAAGCGAGTCGGCCGGCGCGTTCTCCGGATAGAAGTAGAGCATGTAAAGATACTCTTCATAGGCCCGTTTGTATTTGCCGCGCTTCTCAAGGAGGCGGCCTAGGCGGAGTTGCGCCTGCGAGGCGGCGGCGGAGTATGGGAACGAGCGGACGAGCCGGTCGTAGGCGTCGCAGGCTTCACTCCGTTTGCCAGAGTCCTCAAGTGCGGCGGCCGCCGTGAACTGGTCGTTTGGCGGCACCTTGGAGGCGCGATGGAAGAAATAGCCGGTTCCCTTGCGCTTCGGTTTCTTCTCAAGCGGCTCCATGGCCATGTTGCCGCCATTGCGGATCTCAGTACGCTCGCGCGCCATTTCACGCTCCGCGTGCGTCATCTCCGCAAGCAATGCCGACGGCAAAACTGCGGCGAGCGCGAGGAGCGCCGCCGCGATGGCCCGCGTATGAATGCCCTTGATTCTCATGGAAACAGAGTGTAAAATAAATAACCGCGTTTTAAGGACCTCCGCGCTTCCGGATGGCGCGTCGGCGGTCTTCGTCCTAAAACTGGACGAAGAATATAATACCACATCCGGGCTGGTGCTTGAAGCATGAAAAAAGTCTTGATACCAACGAAGCTCGACGGAATAGCCTCGAAAATCCTCACCGAGAACGGCAACTACACGGTCGTTCAGGACTCCCAGTCATCCGTTGACGAGGTTGTCGCCGCGAATCCAGACGCCTACGCGCTCATCGTCCGCAGCGAAGCCGTGACGGCCGAGACAATCGACAAGCTTCCCGACCTCAAGGTCATCGTGCGTGCCGGCGCAGGCTACAACACCATCGACACCAAGTACGCCCGCAAGCGCGGAGTCGATGTCATGAATACACCCGGCGCCAACGCCAACGCCGTGGCCGAGGAGGTCATTGCCCTCATTCTCGCCGACCTTCGCCATGTCGTCAAGGCCGATCCCTCCGTCCGCGCCGGAAAGTGGGAGAAGAAAGCCTTCATGGGGCGCGAACTCTCCGGCAAAACCATCGGCATCGTTGGCCTCGGCAACATCGGCCGCCTCGTCGCCAAGCGACTCAAGGGATTCGACTGCCGCATTCTCGGCTATGACCCACTTGTTCCAAGCGAAAAGGTCCGCGCCTCCGGCATCGAACCCGTGCAGCTCGAAGAGCTTTTCTCCGAATCCGACATCGTCACCCTCCACATTCCCGAGACCGAGTCCACCCGCAAGTTCCTCAACGCCTCGCTCCTCTCCTGCATGAAAAACGGGGCGACGGTTGTCAACTGCGCCCGCGCGGGCATCATCGACGAGGACGCCCTCCGCGCCGCAAAGGCCGTCAAGAAGCTTCACTACCTCACCGACGTCTACCCAAAGGACGAGCCTGGGGAAAAATCAATCGCCGACGTCGCGGACGTCATGATGCCGCACCTTGGCGCCTCCACCTATGAGGCCAACTACACGGCCGCGCGCCGGGCCGCCGAGGAACTCATCGACCTCGACGAACGCGGCATTACCGCCTGCATCGTCAACCGCGACATCCCCGACGGCCTTGACCGCTCCTACTGCGACCTCGCCTTCATCATCGCGCGTCTGACGCGCCTTCTCGCCGGCGCCGGAACGCCGATCAAGATGATCGAAACGAGCTTCTACGGCCAGCTCGAACGCTTCGCCGACTGGCTCCTCGTCCCCGTCCTCTCCGGCGTATGCGAGGGCTTCGACCGCCTCAACGACCACAAGGCCGCCGTCCGGTTCCTCCGCGACTCCGGCATCGAATACAAGAACCGCGTCGCCGACGCGGCCAAGAGCTACCAGAACTCGCTGACCGTCGACATCCTCGTCGAGGAGTCCGCCAACCACCTCAAGCGCATCAGCGTGCGCGGCACGGTCGCCGAGTCACAGCTCATGGTCGCCCGCATCAATGAGTTCGACGGGCTCTACTTCGTTCCGGGCGGACCGCTCCTCTGCTGTATTTACGAGGATCGTCCCGGCGTCATTGCGACGGTCAGCCGCCACATTGCGGACTTGGGCATCAACATCGAGGACATGCGCAACCCACACGACCCCAAGACGGGCCGCTCCCTCGTCATTCTAAAGCTGAGCCAGGCCATCGATGCCGAAACCGTCGCCAAGGTGGCCGCCGACATCGACTCCGAGTCCGCTCTTTGCATAACGCTGTAGTCAAAGCGAGCCTTTAATGTCAGTTGATCGTCTAGAACGAGTAAACGTCCTCGTCCGTCGCGAAATCGCCGAATCGATTCCGGCCGTCATGTCCAATGCGGGAATCGATCTCGCGTCCGTGATGGTCTCGAATGTCCGTGTCGCCAGCAACCTCCGCAACGCGACGGTTTCTATTTCGATTCTCGGTCATGAAAAGGAGCGCGGCTCAATCCTCGCCGCCTTCAGGGCCAAGAGAAACGAGTTCCAAAAGCTGATCAACCGCGACATCCGCCTCAAGTACACGCCTGTTCTCCAGTTCGTCCTCGACGATTCCGTCGAAAAGGGCGACCATGTTCTGGACGTCCTTTCCAAAATGGAGCAGGCCGGCGAGATTCCGCCCGAGGAAGAGGTGGAAGAGTTGAAGGGTTGAACGGTTGAAGGGTTGAACGACGCAACGATGCAACAATGCAACGAGCGACATGAATGAAGATGGCATCCTTTTGATCGACAAGCCTTCGGGCCTTACCTCTGCGCAGGTCGTCGCCGCCGTGAAGCGGCGCTTCCGCTTCAACAAGGTCGGCCACGGCGGCACACTTGACCCAGGAGCCACTGGTCTTCTCGCGCTTCTAATAGGGAAAGGGACCTCGCTCTCCTCGGCCGTAATGGGCGGCGACAAAGTCTACACCGGGGAAATCCTCGTCGGAACCGAGACGACGACTCAGGATACAGAAGGCGAAATCGTTGCCGAGCTTCCATACGACCTTGTCACCGAGGAACGACTCCGAGAGGCAATGGCGGAATTGCGAGGCGACATCTACCAGACGCCGCCGATGGTCTCCGCTATCAAGCTCAACGGCGTTCCGCTCTACAAGTTGGCCCGGAAGGGCGAGACAGTCGCCCGCGAACCGCGCCTCATCCACGTCTACGACTTCAAGCTTCTCTCCTATGAGGCGCCCGTCGGCCGCTTTGAAGTGATGTGCGGCAAAGGAACGTATGTCCGTACACTTTGTCATGATGTTGGCAAGGCTCTCGGATGCGGCGCCTGCATGAAGTCACTGCGGCGCATCGCCAGCGGCAAACTCAACATCGCCGACGCCCTGACGCTCGACGCCGCACTCGCCTTGGATCGAGTCACGCTTGTCGATAGGATTATCCCCTGCTACCGCTACGCGACCAGCTGATCGTTTATTCGTTATGTCGTTTAACCCTTTAACAATCCCATGACACTTCCTGAATACGAACTTGCCGGCATTGAGACAATCGCCCGGGGAATCTGCATCAAGGACGGGCATGTCCTCATCTGCCGCAATCGCAAGGTCGGCAACCTCTACTTTCCCGGCGGCCACATCGAATTTGGCGAGACGGGCGCCGAGGCTCTTGAGCGCGAGGTACGCGAGGAGATGGGGGTCGAATCGACCGCCAAGGAGTTTCTCGGCTGCTGCGAGCACAGATTCGACCAACACGGCAAGCCTCATGCCGAAATAAACCTCGTCTACGTGCTGGACATCCCGTCAGTATCTCCTGGCGGGTCGACTCCGTCGTGCGAGAACTGGATAACCTTCGACTGGATGCCGGTCGGCGAACTGGCCTCAAGCGCAGTCGAGCCTGCCGCGCTTCGCGGCTGCGTCCTCGATTGGCATGCCAATCGTGATGTGGCCTCAGATCGGCTGGCAGTTACACAATGTTGAAAAAACGCGGAAGTCTGCCAAACAAAATGTGTTCTCGGAGCTCCGAGGACACATTTTGTTTGGCAGACTTCAAAAAAGTTGTAACTTGGAAAGGTTGTTTCGTGTAGAATAGGTACCAATCCGGACAAACTACCCTTAGGCGGTTTCCGCCGCACAGAGAGAAAACAGCATGGACATTTCGATTAACAGCAGACATCCGTCCGTCACGGATCCGGCCACTCTCCAGGGCGCTTCCCAAGTGGAAGCGGCAAAGGAGAAGAGCCGTCCCGCGCTTGTCGTCACCGAGGCACGCGCCGACGCCTTATCCGGCATGGCCGCGACAGAGGACGTCCCCGAGGCCTCGCTACGCCGCGACGACGCGCTGGGCAAGCTCTTCTCGGCCGTCTTCACGTTGCCGGCGCCCCCGATGCCGGTCTTCCCCCAATGACAGTCGAAGACTACTACAGGGCGTTGGCCCCGAAGCTCACCAACTGGCTTGTGGCGACGGGGTCGCCGTACCACGACGCCTGCGACCTCGTGCAGCGTACCTTCCTCAAGCTCTGGGAGATGCGCGACGATCTTCGCGACGATGACTCGGCCGTATCCGGCCTCGTCTTCACAATCGCCAAGAACCTCCGCAAGAACAACTGGCGGGACGGCGCGCGGTTGACCTACGTCGATGAAATCCACGAAGATGCGGCAGGCGCGGTGCAGCCTCCATCAAATTCGCCATCGGACACCGAATACATTCGCGGACGCATCGAAAAGGCCCTTGCGCAAATTCCGCCTCTTCTCCGCGAGGCCTACACGTTGTTCCAGATCGGCGAGCTTTCAATTCGCGAAATCGCACATGAAACGGGAGTCTCGGAAAACCTCGTCAAGGTGCGCATCCACCGCGCCAAAGAGAAGCTGCAGCCTCTTTTGGCCGACCTCAGGGCCAGTTGATTGCGTTGTTTTCACACAATGCAATTGACATGCGCGCGTAAATATACGAAAATCTTTGTGTTGTTTTGAGGTGTTTACCCCCTTGGAGGTTCAACTACAAATGAAGTGCAAACTCGTTCTGGCCGCCGCCGCAGTCGCGATGGCCTGTTCCGCCGTATTCGCCGCCGGCCGCACAATGCTCGCCGTTCCGGCGCGTCATGACATGGTCGGCTTCGGCTTCGACATGCTTAGGCAGCTGCCTAACAACCTCGAGCTCGCCTGCTACAAGGGAGAAGACAGCATTGAGCGCCTTGAAGTATTCGACAGGACGGCGTGGGAATGGCGGACAATTTCATCTGAAAACTGGGCGGCCGGCATTGTTCGTGCCAACAGCCTCGTCATTGCCGGCGAGAACAAGGCCGCTGCCGATCTGCGCGCCATTTCAGGGTGGGCGCAGCAGGTCAAGACGCCCTCCGACCGCGCGAAACTTGACGTGGTGAACGCCGTCAACTCTTTCCAACCCTTGAACGAGGGGCAATGGAAGAGCCTCGGCGCCACGTATGGGTTCAAGTTCACCAAGATAGAGCGTCCGTCGCCGCGCGAACGTCTTCGCGAAGAGGCGCGCGCCCGCCGCGATGCGGCCAGGGCTCGCCATGACGAGGAGGCGGCTGTGCGAAATGCGATAAAGGCCCAGCGGAAAGCCTTGGAGGACGCGGAGAAGGCAAGGCTTGAGGAGGAAAAAGCCGAAAGGGAAGCTCGGAAGGCTCAACTCAAGGCTGAGAAAGAGGCTGCGCGTGAGGCTGAGAAGGCCCAGAGGGATGCTGAGCGAGAACTGGAGCGTCAGCGCAAGCTTATGATGCGCAATCCGCCCGCTGCAAAGCCTCAGATGGAAGTCATCCCCGTTCCCATGGAGGCCGCCCCCACGCCGACACCGGTCGTTCCCGTCTCCCTTGAGGTCAAGGCGGCCGAGGGGAAGTCCCTCTTTGCTCAGCCCGACAAGACTTTGCCCCCCCCATTCGAGGGTGACAGCGCCATAAAGGAAATGCCCCCGGCGCTTGAGGACGCGGCCAAGCTAAAGGCCGCTGAGGCCAATGTCAAGGCTTTGGAAAACAAAGCGCCTGAAACCCCCGGCATTGTCTTCAAGAAGCGTGTGTCCGCAGCCGAAGTCAAGGTTCCAGAGGTCAATGTCCCGGAAGTTAAGCCGGTTGAACCCGAGGGCAAGGTGCCGGAAGCCAAGCCGGTTGAACTCGAGGTCAAGGTGCCGGAAGCCAAGCCGGTTGAACTCGAGGTCAAGGTGCCGGAAGCCAAGCCGGTTGAACCCGAGGTCAAGGTGCCGAAAGCCAAGCCGGTTGAACCCGAGATCAAGGTGCCGGAAGCCAAGCCGGTGGATGCCGAGGCGAAGGTCAGAGCCGCTGTCGAGGCCGCCGTTTCCGAAGCCGCCGCAAAGGCACCAGTTGCCGAAGTCGCCCCTGTTCCCGCACCTGCGGCGGTGGAGGTCCGCGTCCCAGCCCGTGAAGCCGTGGCTCCCAAGGTTGAGTCGCCTGCCGTTCCCGCCACGATTCCCGAAGCCACCCCGCCCATGGTGCCGGAAACAAAGCCCGTCGAAGTTACAGTTCCCGAGGTGAAAGTGCCGGCTGCCAGGCCCGTTGAAGTCGCGGCTCCCGAAGTGAAGCCCCCCGAGGTGAAGCCCGTCCAGACGCCCGAAATCAAGGTGCCGGCGATTGTTCTCGACCCCATGTGACGGACGGCTGGCGAAATGGCTGACGAATCCTTTGACATCGACTACATCGCCCATCTGGCGCATGTAGAGCTTACAGACGCCGAAAAGGCGGCATTTGGCAAACAGCTTGGCGACGTTCTCGCCTACATGGAGAAACTCAAGTCGCTCGATGTCGAAGGCGTTGAGCCGACCATGCACGGCCATGGACGGGTGAACGCCTTCCGCGAGGACGTGGTCACGCCCTCCCTCGACCGCGAGGCCGCCCTTGCGAACGCCCCCGAGCGCACAGGCGACGAATTCCGCCTGCCGAAGATCGTGGAGGACGCCTAGCCATGGATATCTCCAAGCTGACCGTCGCTTCGGCCTCCGCCGCCCTTTCCGCCGGTGAGTTTTCCTCCGTCGAGCTGACGCAGGCCGTCATCGACGCCGTTGACGCCCGTGACGGCGACATCTGCGCCTATCTCACCTTCGACCGAGACGGCGCCCTCCACCAGGCGGCCGAGGCCGATGCGGCTCGCGCGGCCGGCAAATCCGGCCCGCTCCTTGGCATCCCCGTCGCCATGAAGGACATCATCAACGTCGCGGGCCAGCCCTGCACCTGCGCGTCGAAGATTCTCCAAGGCTACGTCTCGCCTTACGACGCCACCATCTCGGCGAAGCTCCGCGCCGCCGGCGCGGTCTTCGCGGGACGCGTCAACATGGACGAGTTCGCAATGGGGTCGAGCACCGAGAACTCCGCCTTCCAGATTACGCACAACCCGCACGACCTTTCGCGCGTACCCGGCGGCTCGTCGGGCGGCAGCGCGGCGAGCGTTGCCGGCGGGGAGGCGCTCTGCGCCCTCGGCACCGACACGGGCGGCTCCATCCGCCAGCCCGCCTCCTTCTGCGGCATCGTCGGCTTCAAGCCCACCTACGGACGCGTCTCGCGCTACGGGGTGACGGCTTTCGCCTCGTCGCTCGACCAGGTCGGACCGATGACGAAGGACGTCACGGACGCCGCCCTCCTCATGTCCGTTCTCGCCGGCTGCGACCCGCATGACGGCACAACGGCCGAAGAACCCGTTCCCGACTTCGCGGCGTCGCTTGACGGCGCCTCCCTCAAAGGCCTCCGCATCGGCCTCCCGAAGGAATATTTCATCGACGGAACCGACCCCGAGGTCATGCGTGTCGTCCGTCACGCCATCGACGTCTGCTCCGCCGCCGGCGCCGAAATAGTTGAAGTTTCGCTGCCGCACACCGAGTACGCGATGGCTGTCTACTACATCGTGGCCCCTGCCGAGGCGAGCGCCAACCTCGCCCGCTTCGACGGCGTCCGCTACGGCCACCGCACGGAAAAGCCCGAGGACGTCTACTCCCTCTACGCCAAGAGCCGCGCCGAAGGCTTTGGACCCGAAGTGAAGCGCCGCATCATCCTCGGCACCTACGTCCTTTCCAGCGGTTACTACGACGCCTACTACGGACGTGCGCAGAAGGTGCGGACGCTCATCCGCCGCGACTTCGCGGAGGCGTTCGGCAAGATCGACTTCCTTCTCACTCCGGTTGCGCCAACGCCCGCCTACAAGATCGGCGAAAACATCAGCGATCCGCTCACGATGTACCTCGGCGACGTCTTCACGGTTCCAGCCTCCCTCGCCGGCCTTCCCGCCGCCTCCGTTCCCGCAGGCAAGACTGCGTCAGGCCTCCCCGTGGGCATCCAGTTCATCGGCAAGTCCTTCGACGACGCCGGCGTCCTCCGCGCCGCCCGGGCATTTGAAGCCGCGCGAGGCATTTGACCTCACTTACACGATTTGAAACGATGTACAAAAAAGTTTTAATGATTGGCAACAGCTTCTCCATCTGCGTGCTGAAGTATATGCCTTCCGTGGCCGCCGAACTCGGCTGCGGCCTTGATCTCACAAGCCTCTACATCGGCGGATGCCCGTTGCAGAAGCACGCCGCAAACATTGCGGCGAATGCGTACCCGGACCACTGTCCATATTTCGTCACATGGAACTACGCCTCGCTTGAGGACCAGTCCGCCGTGCCATTCGCCTCCCTCCTCGGCGGCGAAAAGAACGACCACGCCAACATCCCGCCTATTCTGGCGGCGGACAAGTGGGACGTCGTCACCATCCAGCAGGCGAGTCACGAGAGCTGGTCGTGGGCCACCTACTACCCATGGGCCAACATGGTGATCGACACCATACACGAGTACGCGCCCCAAGCCAGAATCGTCGTCCAGCAGACTTGGAGCTATTGCAATGCCGACGCCCGCATCTGCGACGAAAAAACGCACGGCCCCGGCTCCTGGGGCTTTGACCAGCTCGGCATGTATGAGCGGCTGACGGCCAACTATTCGAAACTCGCATCCGAAAACGGCTTCGACATTATCCCCACCGGCAAGGCCGTCCAACTCTACCGCGTGCGGCGTCCCGTCACCGAAGTCGCCGAGGACGTTGTCGGCAATTTCTGGACCGACGAGAACGGCGTGGACCATGCCGACACCATCCACCTCAACCGCGACGGCGAGTATCTCCAGGCATGCGTCTGGACCGCGAAGCTCTTTGGAGCCGACGTGACAAAGCTCGCGACCGTCCCTGAAAACCTCAACACCCCCGCAAACGTCGCACTTTTGCGCGAATGCGCCCGAGACGCCGTTGCCGAAGGGCTCTAGCCAACAACCACAAACGGAAAGAGACCAGACCCATGACAGCCAAAGGACTCATTACGCTCGTCGCCACTTCGGCCGCCCTTGTCCTCGGCGCGGAGACGCTTGAGGAGATCAACGCCAAACTGACCGTGCTCGGTGCCGAACAAATCCAGCTCGCCGAGGACACCAAGGACATCGCCGAGTCTCTGGACCGCGCCTTTAAAAGCACGAAACACGACACGCCGGAGATGAGGGAGATCCGCAAGGAAATCGACGCACTCCAACGCCAAATCAGGGCTGCCGAGGCGGAACTTCGCAAGAAGTTCGAGGAACTTCCGCAGTTCCGCGGTCAGGTCGCCATGGTCAGCACAAACGCCGTGCGCCTACGCGCCCTCGCCAACGAACGCGACCGCCTCTATCGCGAGCGCGAGGCCATCTGGAAGGCCGGCGAGAAGAAGCAATAGGCCTCTCTCCGATTTCGCCCTTTGACTTACGCCCTTCGATTTGGAAGCCGTGCGCCCGAACATCAAGTACAGCCTCCTGATGATGCTCGCCGCCCTAATCTGGGGCAGCGCCTTCGTGGCCCAGCGCGTCGGGATGGACCATATCGGCCCCTACACGTTCAACTGCGTTCGGAGTTTCATCGGATGCCTGGCCCTCGCGCCCGTCATACTCACTTTGGGACGCCGAGGAACGGCAATGCAGTTCGCCACGCGAGAGAGCAGACATGACTTCCTCGTCGGCGGTCTCGTCTGCGGCGCCATTCTCACCGTCTCCACGCTCTTCCAGCAAATCGGGCTGAAGTACACGACGGCCGGCAAGGCCGGCTTCATCACGGCACAGTACATCCTTCTCGTCCCCATCTTCGGGCTCGCCATCGGCAAGCGCGTCTCATGGCTGCTCTGGGTCGCGGTGGCAATCGCCCTCGGCGGCATGTACCTCCTCTGCGTGAAGGACGGGTTCCGCGTTGAAAAGGGCGACCTTTACGTCTTCTGCTGCGCGGTCTGTTTCTCGTGCCACATTCTCTTTATCGACCACTTCGTGCAGAAGGTGGACGCCTTTCTCCTCTCCTGTCTGCAGTTCGCGGTATGCGGTTTTCTCTCCGGCATCCTGATGTTCATCGTGGAGACGCCAACCGCCGGCGGCATTCTCAAGGGATGGATCCCGATTGTCTACGCGGGCATCCTCTCCAGCGGCGTCGCCTATACGCTTCAGATCATCACGCAGAAGCACCTCAGCGCGGCCATCGCCGCGCTGGTCATGAGCCTTGAATCCGTCTTCGCCGCGCTGACGGGATGGCTCGTTCTCCATGAAAACCTTTCAGCGCGCGAATTCATCGGCTGCGTCCTCGTCTTCGTCGCGACGCTGCTCGCCCAGGTTCCCGCAAAGCAACGGTGAGCGGGGCAAATCAGCCGAGCATGTCGCGAAGGGTGTCGGAAAGCGTGTGGGTGGGCTCCCAGCCCAGCGCCCGGATTTTTGAGGTGTCGAGGATCCGGGAGAAGTCGGTGGGCCGATAGAAGTCGGGGTTTGTCTCGACGGGCGCATCCACGCCGGCGAGTCGGTGGATTTCGTCGAAAAGCGCGGAAATGGTCACGCGCGGCGCCCCGCTGATGTTGTATGTCTCCCCCGGTACGCCCTTTTCCAGAATGATGCGGTAGGCTGCGACAATGTCGCGGACATCGGAGAAGTCGCGACCGCTGGCCAGATTGCCCGCCGTGAAGGACTTCCTCTCTCCTCGCCTGATTGCCTTGGCCTGCTCTATGAAGGAAGGTACGACAAATTTGGTTGTCTGCCCGGGGCCGGTGTGGTTGGACGGTCGCGCGACGAAGGTCCGCAGCCTGCGGTATTCGCCGTAGGCCAGGGTGCTTGCCTCGCCCGCCGTCTTTGAGATGGCATACGGTGAAAGCGGGTAGAGCGGGGCCGATTCGGAAATCGGGGCGTCATCGGGGTTGAAGGTGCAGCCGTAGACCTGCGCCGTGGAAACGAACAGGAACTTGGAGCCTGGCGCGTGGTCCGCAAAGGCGTCGAGGAGATTGAGCGTACCGCCAATGTTGACCGCGTAAAGGCGTCCTGGGTCCTTTGCCGCATCGGGGACGAAGGAGACACCCGCCAAATGGGCGCAAGCCTCGGGGCGGACCTCCGCCACAAGGTCGTCGACGGCCTTTGCGTCGCAGATGTCGAGCGACGCGTAATGCGGCAATCCGTCCGCCTGCGGCGAAAGGCACGTCGTGAAGACCTCATGTCCGTGAGCCTCAAGCTCCGGCACAAGGTATCGGGCGACGAAGCCCGTGGCGCCGGTGACGAGTACGCGCATTGCGCCTACCGCCCTTCCTTGACGCGCTTGAGGTCGGCGTCGACCATCATGGCCATGAGTTCCTCCAGCGGCGTCTCCGCCTTCCATCCGAGGACCTTTTCAGCCTTGGCGGGGTTTCCAAGGAGAATTTCGACCTCGGCAGGCCGATAGAACTCGGGATCGATCACCACGTAGTCCTCGTAGTTGAGGCCGACGTGGTCGAACGCGATCCGGCACATGTCGCGAACGGTCGTGGTGACGCCGGTGGCGACCACATAGCAGTCGGGCTTGTCCTGCTGGAGCATGAGGTGCATCGCCTTGACATAGTCGCCCGCGAAGCCCCAGTCGCGCTTCGCGTCGATGTTGCCGAGGTGGAGATCCTTCTGCTTGCCGAGCTTGATGCGGGCGACGGCGTCCGTCACCTTGCGCGTGACGAACTCGATGCCGCGGAGAGGCGACTCATGGTTGAA
>JAEEGL011331605.1_pt1 | contig 13220 bp, 8 predicted proteins | sample 9134231 | NCBI WGS metagenome assembly JAEEGL01 (sample SAMN16246548, study PRJNA631951) | gut metagenome | biome: gut microbiome; feature: rumen; material: fiber-attached | host: Bos | place: Iran: Karaj | collected 2018-10
AAAAGTGATTATGAAGTCCTTGTATCCCAAGGCGCGGAATTTTTGGACGTCGGAAACATCCATCAATGGCTCTTCCCCTAAAATCGCGGCTGCCTCAAATTCATTGCAGGCAAACAAATCAATCAGAGGTGCAAAAGGCTGCGTTTTTTTTGCAAGATCCGGAGAGGTTGCGTTTTGAAATATAAACAGAGAAGGATGATTCTTTTTATATTCATAAATTTTCTCAAAAGTTTCGTATGAGAGATTTGAATCCAGAGCAAGGCTTCCAATGCATTCTTTTTCAATAAAAGAAGTCAAGTCATCATCAAAATCAATATGCCTGAGGATTTGAGTGGAATAAATGCATGATGCCCGGCTTCCGGCACTGGCCATCACAGAAAAAAGTGAGGTGCGCTCGCCGGAAAGTTTGCGCAGGAGATTCGTGTTTACCCCGACTGCATTAAATCCGTGATACAGATAGTCACCAAAAATATCATCACCAACTACAGAATAAATGTATGAGTCAAGTCCAAGATGACGGAGGTTCATCGCCATGCCGCGTGCAACACCACCGGGTACAAGGTCAATCGTACCGTCACGGTAAGCCTCACTTGTATCTTCTTCCATACTATAGGCTTTTATATCAACAGAAACATTTCCAATACATAAAATCTTTTGTCGCGTTGTCTTGTTCATCACATAAATTTAAATATCACTAACTTGACTGTCAAGGGATTTTATCTTAACGTTACAAATCCGAGGTAAAATATGAAAACAAAACTGTTGCTTTTAACGTTTCTATTCATTCCAGCTTTTTTTTCATTTTCTGAAGACTTGCAGACAGTTGATGAGAAGGTGTTTGCCCTTGATTTTAAAAAAGATGCAGTTCTTTTTTCCTCAGCCATCGCATTGAACGCCGCACAAATAGCAATCAAGCCTGACTATGCAAGATGGCACGGTGAGCGATACTCGCTTTCAAACGTAAACGCACTCGACCGACTTATAACTAGAGGATATTCCAAAAAAAGGGATGACGCAGGTTCTGTTGCAACGACGCTGGCAGCTCTTGCTCCAAGCGCAATATATATCGCAAATCCCGGCGAATGGAAAACTGTTACGGTAATGTATGCGCAAAGCTTTCTTTTGGCATATGCCTTAAAGGAACTTGGAAAAGATTTTTTTGACAGGACAAGGCCGTACATGTATCACTCGCCAAAACCTTCGTTTGTACGCAAGGGAAATACTGACTGGCACAACTCGTTTCCGTCAGGTCACACTACAATGGCATTTACGGGAGCGGCCTTTGCAAGCTACGTTTTTGGAGAATATCATCAGGACACAAAGCTCAGATGGCTCGTCACAGGAATCAGCTACTCACTTGCCGCCTCTACAGCAGCCCTGCGCCTTTCAAGCGGCAATCACTTTATTACGGACACTATTGCAGGTGCATTTATAGGAACTTTATGCGGTGTCGGAGTTCCGTGGCTGCACCATCAGAAGCACATTCACAAGGACAATAAAGTTTTATCGTCATTGCAAGTGCTTCCAAATGGCTTTATGTTTTCGATTCACCTTTAATCCATGTGAAACATTGGGCGAAGCGGGCGGCAGACTGGCGAATTGTCAGGATTGACTTCCATTATGTCTGCCATCATGTCCCACCATTTCCGAACGATTTCCATTTCTTTTTGCGAGTCAGGATTTCCACCGTCCTTGATTTTCTGCACCGCAAAAAGAGTAAGGGATTCTTCATCAAGGTAAATTGAATAATCGAATACTCCGCTTTGAGTTATGGCTTTTTTCAGTTCCGGCCAGATTGCATCGTGTCTTTTTTTATATTCGTCAGCAAATCCCGGCTTGAGTTTCATTGCAAATGCAGCTTCTTTCATTTTTTCAGCTCCTTTTTGACTGAACGTTTTTTTCGTAATTCATCACTTCCTTTATGACTTCAACATCGGAAGGAACACCTGCCATTTCGCAGTAACGATTCCATACAGCCCCAAACGGAAGTGACTTGTAGGCTTCATTGAGGGCAAGCCGCTCAAAGTAATTTCCTTTTTCTTCTGCTGCAACAAGGGTCTCATTATTCTGAAGGAGTGCGTAAAGGAGAGCTTTTTGTGTTGCACGAAGTCCGATTGCCCATGCGCCGACGCGGTTGATTGAACCGTCAAAAAAGTCTGTCGCAAGGTGAATCTTGTCCAGCTGATTTGTCCGTACAAGTTCCTCACAAATCATTTTGAGTTCGTCATTCATTATGCAGACGTGGTCTGAATCCCAACGTACTCCGCGGCTGATATGGAACAAAAGCTCAGGAACAAACATCAGCATGGAAGAAATTTTGTCAGCAACGTTCTCTGTCGGATGGAAATGTCCCATATCGAGAGTAATCATGTGCTGATTTTTTACGCAGTAACCCATGTAGAACTCATGTGAACCTACGACATAGCTTTCAGAACCGATTCCGAAAACCTTTGACTCAAAAGAATCCTTAAGGTATTCCTTTGAGATGTTCACGCTCATAATTTCGTCATAAGATTTTGCCAGAAGCTCGCGGTAGCCTTTTCTGTCAGCAGGAATGTCCTTCATTCCGTCAGCGACCCAAAGGTTGTGGATACAGGCACTGTTTTGCTCACGACCGAACCAAGCACCAATCTCGCGGCAACGCTTTGCATGTTCAATCCAGAAATCTCTGATTCCCTTGTCTTTTGAGGAAAGTGTCATTCCATCAGCTTTTGGATGGGCAAAGAATGTGGCGTTAAAGTCAAGCGGAATGTGTTTTTCCTTGCCCCAGTCAAGCCAGCTCTGAAAGTGCTTTGTCTCAAGCTGGTCACGGTCTACAACCTTCGTGTCAGAAAAATCAGCATAACTTGCGTGAAGGTTCAATCGATAGCGTCCTGGAGTCAGCGAAAGTGATTTTTCGATGTCAGCCCTAAGTTCTGCGATTGAGCGCGCCTTTCCAGGATAATTGCCGGTAACTTGAATGCCACCGCCATCAAGGGTTGCGCCATCTTTCTCAAATCCACCGACATCATCTCCCTGCCAGCAGTGCATTGAAAGAGGAATTTTGTGAACTATATCTATTGCTTTTTCAGTATCGATTCCAAGCTCTGCATACTGTTCACGGGCAGCTGAATAAACTTCATTTTTTTCCATACGAATCTCCTATTGATAAATGCTGATTTAAAACTGTTTTTTGTTTTCTATATTAAGCATATCATTACGGGAATTTTTCACCATGATTCTTAAATCAATCTATAGCATAAATCCGTCACGGAATGAAAATATTGCGTTTCATTCAAGCTCGTTTCCAATAAGTTCCAGGCACACGATTGCGTTCAGGCAGTACTGGCTCGTAACATTAGTTGTTACCCACGGAACTTCCTCAAGGGCGCTGTTGTTTACGAAAGGAATCTTTCTGCTTGAAAAATCGTTTCCGTAAGAATCAGTTGAGCTTCCGTTTTGAGCAAGGGAGGCTTTCAGAGTCGCCCACACTTTTTTTGCGAGATTCTTGTCCTTGTAATACCATGCGCCGAATGCGCCTATGCTTGCCGCCATAAAAGGAAGTGAGAACTCACGGTTTCCGATTAAGCCGCCGCTTCTTTCCTGCTGCTCCTCTTTTGAGGCAAAATAAAATGAACCGAAATCAGCAAGAAGCTTATCCCAGCCTTTATCTCCTAAAAGCTCTGTAAGCTCAAACCAAGTCTGAGGACCACCCATGCACACTGCAAGATGGGTTCCACCGGCACTGTTTTCACCGATGTAACCAAGGTGTCCGGTCTGAGGGTCATACTCAAAATTATTTCCTGAGACGAGTCCTAGCGGAGAGTTTTTGAGGTCTGCTATTCCTGTCCTGATTTTTTCCTCATAAGATGGATTTTTGTGGCGCTCCCATTCCGTAAGCCAGTTTGAAGTATAAGTTGACCAGTCAGGGCCGGTTCTCGCGTGAGTCTTCAGTTTCATTTCTGACTTGTCATAAAAGAAGCGGAGCGGATCTATGTTTAGCGTTGAAAAATCAGCATCCTTTACGATGTCAAATATGTCACCATAGCGTCTGTCGCCTCCAAGATAAAAGGCGAAGCGGTGATGTCCTGCCATGGCTATTCTCGGCTCCTTGCACGAGCATCCCCAGTGAACTACGTTGTGACGGCTTCCAAGCCCCTTGTATTTTCCAATGTGATACAAATCAACTTCGCTTGTGTGGCGGCTCATAGCTTCAGCCATCGTGTAGACATCCTCACGACCTGAGCGCAAGAAGGTATACCACAGCCACAGTGTCGGAACCAATTCCGTATTCTGCCATGCATATCCGCCCATGTCATATTTCCAGCAGTGACGGACAGGATCGTAAGTGTGCATGACGTCTCCATAATCCCAAAATCCATACCAGGAACGCTGATCAATTTCTTTTTTATAGAATTCAATGGCATCACTCAAATTTTTTTCAATCTGTTTTTTTGCCGGAGAAGACTCATCAATCAAACTCCAGAACCCAAACGCTTTTTTTTCGTGATAGTACCCTGGAGTTGAGACGAGCATGGAAGGTTTTTGACACTGTTTTGTAAAAGCAGTGATTTCTTCAGCGGAAGGAATGAGCTTACCGTCGTGAGGCAAAAATCCGCCGATTAAAATTTCATTCGTGTTTGCGATTCCGCACGGGTCTGAATCAGACTGGTCAAAGCCCTCATAATAGGAAAGTGAATGTCCCTCATCATCATAATGGGAGAAATCCATGGATGCAGCTTCTGGAGACCACAGCCAGACATAAGTGCGGGCTGAATTTTTCCCTGAATATGAATTTCCAGTTATGTTTTCAAACCAAATCGAGCTTGGGTATTTCTGCCAGAAATCGCGGATGCCGACAAAAATGCCTCCGTCTTCACCGCAAAGGACAGCCGTTCCATTCGTTCGCTTTCCCTCAAGGCAGTTTATGTGTGAGCATCCTTTTTTACCTGTCCCCTTTGTTATCCTGAAGTGAAAGGCTGAGTCCTGAAAAATTCTATAGCTGTTCCACGCAGGAATTGATGAAAGAGTCTTGTCCACTGCCCTGCTTGCCTCATCGCAAGGATTAAAAATCAATGGTTTTCCTTCAATCTGATCCGGATAGATTTCAGGAGCGATTTTCGGATGCCAGCTGAACATGAGTTTTGAGGCTTCATGAAAAGGAGTGCATTGTTTTTCTGATTTTTCATCCTCACAAGCCTCCCCGGAAAAAAGAACGTGCCGGTTGAAAACCTGCCCCGAAACAGGGGTTTCAAGCTCAATGCCCAAAGCCTTCATCCTGTCAGACTCTGGTTTTCCGTCGTAAATGAAACTGTGCTGGATGTGAATGAAAGGATCGTTCAGTCTGAATGTGAGCCTGAGCGTAAACGGCATGATTTTTCTTTCGCCATTTGCATCAAAGTGAGAGCCTGAAAGTTTTATTACTGCCTGAAGATTTCCTCTTTCTTCAATGACGGCATCCTCAACAAGTCCCCTGCATGAAATCTGTGTCTCTAAAAGCTCATTTTCGTTTGATTCTTCTGTCTTTTCAAGTGTAAAGATGAGTTTTCCAGAAGCGATTGCTGTCCTTCCCAAAATACTTGTTTTTCCGATAAAAGATCCGTCTGAGTGTGGTGTCTTGTAGATTTCTGTCTGAATTGCTCCGGTATCAATTAAAATGCTCGAATTGTTTTCGTATATCGTGAGCGAAGAGACGATTTTTTGAGCTTTTCGCCCGTATTCAACTATCGGAGATGTCCATGATTTTGAGTCCTGATTGAAATCAGCTGTATGTTCTGACCATTTTACGCTTCCGTCCGGCCAGAAAGCGACTGGCTTTGACTGTATCGGAAGTGATTTTTCTCCGTCAAGAATGCAAAACTCATCTTTTTCAGTTACGCTTCCCTTTTCCCAATATCCTGAAAATCTGGCAAATGAAGACGCTCCTTTTCCGTGAAGCGTTCGATTTTCGAGAAAATGAAGCGGCATTTGATTTCCTGATTTTTTTGTCTTGAGGATGTATTCTTTCATTTTGTTCAAGTCTCCTTATCTATAAAACTGCAAGCTCCGGAAGCACGTATTTCCAGTCGGTGTCATGGGCAAAATAAAACTTTGTGTAGCACGGCTGGTTATAGCAGTTATTCTGCCATGCAACACCGGTTCTATACATGATGTCATGCATCAAGGTAAAAAGCTTATGATTCGTAAGTTCCGTATTTGTGTAGATTCTTATGGCTGAATTGTCCTCTTTTCTTAAGACAAGCTCTTCACGCCAGTCTCCGAACAAATCTGCGACAAGACATGGATTTCCTTTCGTTCCGTTATTCGTTGCCATTCCTTCTGGAATGAGGACTGCACCTTTTTCAACATCGTTTATGACTCCGACATGGCTTTTGAAAATGTCATTTCCATCCAGAATCTGAGTGGTCATGTCAGCACTCCACCTTATGTTCATGTTAGTGCCTGGAAGGGCTGCATTTTTCTTGATTTTACCGTCGCAACTCCTTACATCATAAACCCAGCACTCAAGCCCACGTTCATTTCTATCTATGTCGCCGACCATGCATCTTCCGTAATCCCTGTCACCTTTTTCACCAAAAATGACTTCTCCGTTTTCCGCATCGCGCAGCGCAAATCCCCAGGGAGCGTCCAGACCTTCCTCATACACGTTAAAGATTTGGAAACCAGGCCTGTCAGGATCAATTTTTGCAACGTGCAGGGCATCACCATGTCCGAATTTTACGCATTTGCCGTCTTTTTCGCGAACGCCATAACTTGAATAAAGCAACGAGCCGTCGTGATCTATACAGGCAGAACCAAAGATGATTTCCTGCTTTCCGTCTCCGTCAACATCTGCCGTTGAAAGGGTATGGTCTCCCTGTCCGGCAAGCTTTCCCATTTTTTCGTCAGTTCCGTAATCAGAAATCGTCGTACAGTCAAAAGGATTTTTTAAGTTTACATGCCCTGAATCAGCCTTAAATACTTCCTTAAATTTTTTGTCAAAGAAACTGTAAGCAGTAACGGTTGCCCTCGTGTAATAGCCGCGAGATTCAATTAAGTAAGGCCGCTCTCCGTCAAGATAAGCTACGCAGGCAAGGAATCTGTCCACACGGTTGCACGGTTCAATTCGAGGCCATGCGTAATCTCCCCATGCAAGCCCGTCATCTCCACGTGGAACAGGATAATCAATCGTATCAAGTTCAAGACCGTCACCGGAAAACATGGTGAGATATTCAGGACCTTCAAATATGAATCCCTCAAACTCTTCAAGATGATTTTTTTCACTTCGTTTCGGCGCAAAATCATTTATGAAATAATCAACCAGCTTTTCAGCATCGCGCTGAGACAACGGATAATCATATTTTTTTTGAATCTTAAAGCATTCTTCAAGCGTTTTTGGCCATTGTCCGCTTTTTACTTCCTCGCGTTCGCTCCAGTTCATGAAAACTTTTATCAGGTGCTCTTTATAGCTTTGCCGACTGCACACATAATTGTCATCGTGCGTTACGCCAGAGTCCAAGTCTTTTTGAGGGATGGTGATGAATTTCCTTGATTTTTCACTTCCGTCATCATTAAAAAATGTCATGTATGTTCCGGGAGCAGTTTTTACGGCCATTTCTGATTTTCCGTCACCGTCAAAATCATACACCATGAACTGAGTGTAATGTGCCCCTGCCCTGATGTTCTGCCCCATGTTAAGGCGCCACAAGAGTTTTCCCGAAAGCTTATAGCAGTCGATTATGCACCGGCCTGTGTATCCTTTTATGCTCACGTCGTGAGAATTTGTCGGATCCCATTTTACGTAATATTCGTACTCACCGTCTCCGTCACAGTCTCCGACGCTCATGTCGTTTACGGTATATGTAAACTTTTCGCCGCAAGGAGTCACGCCACCTTCCGGGATTTTAAGCGGAATTTCAATGTAAGAACTTCCACTTTTCCAAGCCTCTACTTCAGTGCACGGCTCTAAAACTTTTCCGTCTTTTTCGCTGTAAGATGCCACACAATACTTGTCATCAACGGTTCCGTCTTTGTCTATGTAATTCGTGCTGTCACAAACACGTGCAATTTCTTTTTTATTTCTGTAAACGATAAAATTCCTGCCCGTGAGGCCTGAGTCACTGAAACCTGAGACTTCATCCTTAAAGAGTCTCCAGCTCAAAAAAATTCCCGTGTTGATTTTTACTGCAATCAATCCGCGGTCAAGCTTTTCAAGTTGCTCATTAAAAACCTTTTTTACAGGAGAATGTATGACTTGTGAAAAAACAGCTTCTTTTCCATTAATTACGGCTGAAACCTTGAAATACCACGGAGCAAATGTGCTTCTCTTAAATACAAATTCATTTTTTTCTGTGCTTCCCGCTTCCTTGAATTTCGCAGTCGCAAGCTCCGTATCAGCCCAATATACAATATATTTTTCTGCATTTTCAATTTCATTCCATGAAAGCTTCACTTCATCATCAGCAACATCACAAAGATGCAGGTTAAGACTCATAATTTTTCCCCAAAAAATACAGCTTAAATGCGCAAAACAACGCTTATTTTATTTTTTTTCTAAAAAAATGGCTGTCTGAAAAAAGTCTTTTCAAAGTGAAAAATCACGCGGACAAAAGACATTCTCAAACAGCCCTTACACTAAAGTGCCGCTTTAATACGGCACGCTTATTTGATTATTTTTTGTTTGCCTTGTACTGCTCGTTGATTTCAGCGATAACCTTTGTTCCGCCTACAGCTTCCCAGCGCTCAAATGCAGTTGCAAGACCTGCCTCATCAATCTGACCACAGATGTACTGAGTTCGCGCATCAGCAAGAAGCTGGTCGAGGATACCACCGTTTTCAGCATAGCTTGCTGAGTTTGTGAGGTATGAAAGAGCCGGATTGAACACAGCATATTTTTCGTTGTTGGCGATAACCTCAAGTTCCTTGTATTTGCGTTGTGTCTGCTTTACGGAAGGCTTTGCGGCAGTAAGCTGTTTTGGAATAAAGCACTGAGTCTGGTTCAAAGCAGAGTAAGCTTTTGCTGCGCTAGGATTTTTTACGTCTGTGTCGATAAGGAATCCATCACCGTCAATTTCGTAGTTGATTCCTTCAAGGCCGTATCCGGCAAGGATAAGCATCTCGTCGTCACACATTTTGTCAAGATAGTGAAGGCAGGCTTCTACCTGATCTTTTGTTTTTGCAGCTTTTGTAATCAAAAGGAATCCGTTGTAACCGGCAGTTGCCATAGTCTTTCCGTTAATTTGACCTACCAAAGTCATTGCGGCAGTCTCACCAGGTTTTGAAACTGAAGGAATGTTGTTGTTTACAAAGTAGTCCCAGATTCGGCGTGAACCGTCCATTACGTCAACAAAGATTCCGGCTTCGCCTTTCTTTACCTGATCCTGCCATGTTTCAGTACCGCGTACAGCCCAGTCTGGAGCAATGAGTTTTTCCTCATACATTTTTCTAAGCCAGTCGAGAGCCTGCTTGTATTCAGCAGTCGTGTGAGAAGGAACGAGTTTTCCGTTTTTCTCAATCCATCCGTTTCCAGCTCCAAACCAAGTCTGAATGATGTCAAAAGGACCTGTGTATTTGCACATTGCAAGACCGTAAGTATCGCGGATTCCGTTTCCGTCAGGGTCTTTCTCAGTGAAAGCCTTCATCATGTTGTAAACGTCATCGATGGTTTTTGGTTCGCTGAGTCCGAGTTTTTCTGCCCAGTCAGTTCTGTATGCAAATCCCTGTCGTCCAATATCGCGAGCCTTGTAAATTCCTACAAGTTTTCCGTCCACAGTAAGGCTCTGACATACGTTTCTGTTTGCTTTTGAAAGATTAGGATATTTGCTCTCATCCCACAAGAATTCGTTAAGATCCCAGAATGCGCCTGCTTTTGCAGCATCGATAAGTCCGAGGTTGAGTTTCTGTGCGAACAAGATCATAGGCATATCGCTTGGAGTTGCAAGCGCAAGACCTACTTTTTCCTCGTAGCTGTCGTGAGCAACAAATGTAAACTCAACATCAGTGTTTGTATATTCAGTCATTTTCTCCACTACTTCAGGAGCGTGCTCGCCAGTAAGCGGACTTCCGTCATAGTCGATAAGCATGAATGTTACTCTAGGCTTTCCTGTTTTTCCAAGCTGAACATCTTTCTTAGCTCCGCACGACATGAACATCATGCTTCCAACCATTCCCACAGCAACAAGAACAGTTCCAAATGCTTTTTTCATATTTCCTCCTATTATGGCCGCATGCACGGCAATAAAAAGCAATTTATTTTCAGGGATCATCCCTTCACAGCCCCAATCATAACACCTTTTGCAAAATATTTCTGCAAGAAAGGATATACGCACAGGATAGGAATTGTCGCAACGACAGTGGCAGCCATTTTTACTGCCTTGTCAGGCGGAACGCCAAACTGATCAAAATCAAAACCTGAAGCGTTAATCTGATCACCTCCAGTCGCAAGGAGGACTATTCGCCTCAATACAATCTGAACGGTTTCTTTTGAAGAATCCTTGAGGTAAATCATCGCATTGAAATAATCATTCCAGAAACTTACGGCAACGAACAGTCCGATTGAGGCAAGCACAGGTTTTGAAAGCGGAAGCACGATGTTCACGAAAACACCAAGCTCTGAATATCCGTCAATCAGGGCTGCTTCCTCAAGCTCAGAAGGAATATTCGAAAAGAACGACTTCATGATGATCATGTTGAAAGGACTTATTGCCGCAAGAAGTATAAGGGCAGAATAGTGATTGTAAAGTCCTAGTGATTTTACGACAAGAAATGTCGGAATAAGGCCGCCAGAAAAAACCATCGTAAAGATTACGAGATTCAAAATTGCGTTTCGTCCGCGAAGATGAGTTTTTGAGAGCGGATAGGCAAAAGTTGAGGTAAAGAAAAGGGAAGAAAAAGTTCCAAGAACCGTAAGAAAAAGGGAATTCTTTAATCCGCGGAAAATCTCACCTGTCTGCGTGATGTATTTATACGCATTGAACGAAATCGTGTGAGGAATGATGAAAAATGCCCTTTCTGTCAACTCCTGTTCGGTAGAAAATGAACCTGCCAGAACATAAAGGAACGGAACTAAAGTGATGATTGCAACAAAAACAAGAAAAACAACAATCACAACATCCCATACGATATCAGAAACTGAGTGGCGAACCTTTAAGGATTTTTTCTTTTTGCCGTCAGAATTCATGTTTTTAGCTGACTGTGCAGTTATATTAGCTTTCATATGATGTCACCTCCCTTAAAATCAGTATATTCCAGTTTCGCCGGCCTTTTTAGCAGCCCAGTTTGCAGTCAAGACCATGAACATGCTGACAAGCGACTTGAACATTCCGGCCGCGGCACTGTAAGAATACTGCGAGTTCAGAAGACCGCGCTGGTAAACATAAGTATCGTATACTTCCGCAACAGACATGTTTAGCGAATTTCTCAAAAGGAAAATCTGCTCAAAGCCAGTGTTAAGGATTGAACCTACTCGCAAAATCAACATTACTATAATAGTAGATTTTAGTGCTGGAAGAGTGATATGCCACATGATTCTCCAGCGACCGGCTCCGTCAACGCGGGCAGCCTCGTAAAGAGTAGTGTCAACGCCGGAAAGCGCTGCAAGATAAACGATTGTTCCGTAGCCCGTTTCCTTCCAAATCTGCTGACCGATAATCATCGGACGGAAATACTCAGGCAATCCCAAAAAGTTTACCGTTTTGTCTGCAAAAACCCTGAGGGCCTGATTTACGGCACCGTCAGTAACATTGAACAATGTGTATGTGATTGATGCCACAATGACCCAGGAAATGAAGTGCGGAATATAAATACAAGTCTGAATCGTCCTCTTAAAGAAATGACTTTTTATTTCGTTTAAAAGAAGCGAAAGAAGTATTGGAGCCGGAAAATAAAAGATGAGGCTCAGAAACGAAAGCCAGAGAGTGTTCCTCAAGAGCATGAAAAAATCACCGCCGGCAAAGAATGACTTGAACTGTGCAAGTCCGACAAATCGGCTGTGAAAGATACCTGTGAACGGATTGTACTGCTGGAAAGCCATAGTAAGCCCGAACATTGGAATATATCTGAAAATAATAAAATACAAGGCACCTGGAACAAGCATAAAGTATAGCCAGCGGTGCCTGTAGAAATACACAGCAAAAGAGTTTTTCTTAATTTCAGTCTGTTTAGACCCTTCCATTGGTTCCCCCTTTGTTATGTGAATGATCATCTGAAAAAAAACAGGCCTCTTAAAAAGAATTCACTATCATTTTCCCAGACATTTCCTCATCCACTAAATAAAGAGTAACATAGTTTTTATACAAGCATAGGTATTATAAAATCAAATAATAGCATAAATCCGTCATTGGTATGAAAAAATGTCGTTTTTACAGATTTTTTTTGTTTTTTGGAATATAAATCACTACAAAATGGAGATAAATCAAACAAAAATCATTTTATATTGAATATAAACGAAAAGGGCGGCGCAAAAAACTTTTGCACCGCCCGAGAGGAATATGAAAAAACAATGATAGGATTTATGGGCCTATTTTTTGTTCACATAGTTTATACGCGGAACAGGAAGTTTTCCCTTTCTTACTGCATCCGCATTGTCGCTTCCGAGGTAAAATCCAAGGCAAGTCGGCTGATTATATCCGTTGTTCTGCCATGCAACCGATGCACGGTATACAGGATCCTGCATGAGTGAATAGATTCTGAACTCTGTCGGAATAGTCGTGCTGTAAATCCTTAACTCACTGTCATCATCAGACGGAACGACAACTTCCTCGCGCCAGTCTCCGAGAATGTCAGCCTGAAGTGAAGGATTTGCCTTTGTTCCGTTATTGCTGTGAGTTCCAGACAGAACCTTGACTTCTTCCGTCACAAGTTTTTCTTCGTTGAATTTGCTGATTGAAAGAGGTTCCTTTTCTTTTCCGTCCAAAAGCTCGTGAAGCAGGTCACCATCCCAATAAAGCTTGAAATTGTAAGACAGTTTTGCGCTTGCATGAGACTCTGCCACAGGTTTTGATTCTCCGTCATAAACGTTGTAGACTCCTCCACCGACATTTGCCTTTTTTCCGCCGGCTCCCCAGACTTCAAATCCAGGTTTTGACGTGATGTTCGCAGCCATTGCACGACCTGCATCTTTATTCGCGTAGAATTTCATCTTTGTCTCACCAGTCGCTGCATCGTGCAATTCAAGGCTTGCCACCCTGTCGATTTCGTGCGGCTGCCAAACAAAAAGTCCTTCAACATCCGGATAGTACTGACCGATATGAATTGCATCTCCA
>JAEEGL013303171.1_pt1 | contig 13220 bp, 14 predicted proteins | sample 9134231 | NCBI WGS metagenome assembly JAEEGL01 (sample SAMN16246548, study PRJNA631951) | gut metagenome | biome: gut microbiome; feature: rumen; material: fiber-attached | host: Bos | place: Iran: Karaj | collected 2018-10
ACAGATGTAAAACTGATATCTGAGCATATTGCAAACGATCAGTTTCATGTTATTATGTACTTAGATAAGCAATATCTCTTTTAAGGTCGTATATAACAGGCAAAAAGGGGCAAAAAGTTTGCTTTTGTAGCCCCTAAGGCACCAGATTGACAAGGACCTCCTTCTGTAATACAATGTAATACATAAGGAGGTTTTCTTTATGACCATATCACTGAGATTATCTGAAGAAGATACAAAACTGATCAAAGACTACGCCAAGGTCAACAATATGAGCGTATCCGACCTGATCCGCCAGGCCGTCATCGAAAAAATCGAAGATGAGATAGATCTCGCTGCCTACAACAAAGCGATAGAAGCATACAGGAAGAATCCCAAGACCTATACTCTGGAAGAAGTTGAAAAGGAGTTAGGTTTATAAATGTTTCACGTCATATTATCCGATCAGGCCAGAAAAGAACTGAAGAAGATGGACAGACATGTTTCCTCGCTCATCCTTGGCTGGATCCGTAAGCATCTTGAAGGCTGTGAAGATCCTAGAGCCATAGGAAAGGCTCTGACGGGTGACAAGGCAGGAGCCTGGAGATACAGGGTAGGAGACTATCGGATCATCTGCGAGATACATGATGCGGAAATCATCATTTTCGTTGTAACCGTTGGACATCGAAGAGAAGTTTATAAAAAGCGTTAGTAAGATATATAAATGAGTTTGATAAATCGTGGTTTATTGTTGAATTATCATTAAGACAAATATGTTGAAAAAAAGAGAATTCCAATTTACAGATTATAGTATTCTTAACGGAGAGAACGTGATGAACCGATTCTTTGCATATTTCAGCGGTTTCCCAACTCATCATTTTCCGGATGAGATCGCAGCAAGACTGAAGAAGGAACTCCCTGTGAGAAACAGTCTGGTATTTATCAGTGCCTGGCCATCCGATTATTCCAGGAATGACGATGATGCAGTTGGGATGCATGAGATGTTTGCCGAGCAGGGCATGGGATTTGAACGTTATTCTGTGATCGATGACAGGAGCGAATCGGAGCAGGCTTTGAAGTTGATTACAGAAGCTTCCTGTATTTTTCTCATGGGCGGCAATGCGACAAAGCAGATACGGCTGATCTGTGGCAAGGGGATCCGTGACACTATTGTTTCCTGTTCTGCTGCAACATTGGGCGTTAGTGCCGGATCTATGAACATGGGCAAAACGACAGTCGATATCTGGGAATCACTCGTTCCTTACGAAGGGCTTGGTTTTGCCGATATCGCAATGATCGGACACTTCAGTTATGAGGCTGAAGAACGTCTGAATCTGATGAAACAGGTGTCTATGAGTTATCCTGTCTGCGCGATGGCGGATGAGAGCGCCATTTTTATCCGGAATAATCAGGTTAGCTGTACAGGAGAAATCCATTGGATTGAAAAAGGAATAATAAAAGCATTCTCGCCGGACCTGATACAGGTTCATAATGAATAGAATGGATAAGTGTGAGCGGATATGGTGCTCAGCCATGAAAGATATATTGATAGGAAACAGATACATGGATTATGCGATCAGAACAGCGGTTCCTGTAGATGAACAGAAGATACGGGAACTGTATATCGAAATGCTTCAGACGATCTATCATACGGAAGATGTTCAGGGGTATGAGACGGGATATCTGGATCGTTACTGGCTTCAGGGAGAAGAACGCATCTTTGTAGCGGAGGATGAAGATGTTGTAGCATATTTGTCGGTTGAAGTTCATCATGATCCAGAAATAGATTATATATACCTTGATGATATGTCTGTTACGGAAAGATATCGTAACTGCGGAATCGGCAGTGCTTTGATTCGTGAAGCGGAAGTTTATGCGCAGGAGATCGGAATACAGCACATCCTCTTTCATGTTGAGAAATCCAATACTGCAGCATTTAAATTATATGAAAGGCTTGGATTTCGTATATTTCGGGATGACGGCAGCAGATATCTGATGAATAAAACATTGGAACGTTTGTAAGACTAAACTATTGACCACATAAATCGGATTTGCAGAGGTTCACGGATAAGCATATAGGGGGTGTAGGGCGTTATGAATACGAAGGAAGAAAAGTTTCTGGTTTGTCGGGATGAAACAATAGAATATTCCCGGACAAGCGTTAGAGTAAAACATCCTAGACCCTTTGGGTCTGTACAAAAAAATTTTGTAGGGACATTTGCGAACGCTTTCTGAATATCAAAAACCGATATCTATGCATATTGTAAATAATCTATTTCATGTTATTATGTACTTGGATAAGCAATATCTCTTTTAAGGTCGTACAAAACAGGCCGGGGTTCGTTTCTGTCCCCCCTAAGGCACCAAATGTAAACAAAGGGTCTATTCATGTGAGTAGATCCTTTTTTAACTAAAAAATGGTTAAATAAATTGACTTCATTTCGCATAATAAGATATAATCATTTTGGAGGAAGAATGTAATCAAGGAGGAAATTATGGGCTATACACGTTTTGGAGAAATGCTGCGCATATTACGAATACAAAATCACGAAGTAATGGGCGATCTGGCTGAAGTATTAGAAGTATCTACACCATTCCTGTCCTCTGTGGAATCAGGAAAGAAAAACATCCCTGATGAATGGTTCAACATCATATCAGATCACTATAATTTAAGTGAAGAGGACAAAATCCAGCTAAAGGATGCTATGGAATTATCCAAGACTCAGATGAAAATTAATCTGTCAGGAACAGAAAACTATCAGCGAGAGATGGCAATACAGTTCCAGCGGTCATTCAACTATATTGATGAAGAGACCGCCAGAAAAATTATAGATCTTCTGAATAATAAGGAGGATGATTGATGGATTATTATACAAAGCCTACAACAAGAGAGCAGATCAGGGAATTTGCTTCAGTATTCAGAGAGCTGTTTGATGTATCGCCAACTGGCAAGTTTCCGGTTCTTGAAGTACTGGAGAAATTCCGATCAAAGTTTCCGACGTTCCATTATGAAGTTGTCGATGATGATGAACTGCCTGCATCGATTCCCGCTCAATGTGATGTCGGGACTGATGGTTCGTTCGAAATGAAGATACGCCAGTCGATATATGACGGCGCCTATAAAAAAGGTATTGGAGCATATAGAGATCACATTCTTCATGAATTATGTCATGTGTTCTTGTACTCGATCGGATTCACTCCCATAATTCAAAGGAGCTTCAGCAATGGGACGATTCCCAACTATTGCAGCGCCGAATGGCAGGCAAAGGCATTATGTGGAGAGATAATGATTCCATATGAAGAGTCCGATGATATGACTGCAGAAGAGATTCAGAAATATTACGGGGTTTCGAAAGCACAGGCAGAATACAGAAAGTATTATATATAAATGATTCGCCGCAAAGACGTTTCATAAAAAACGCCAGTACTACGGCAATAGTACTGGCTCGTCATGTTGTTTGGTTAACAACAAGCGGTTATTAACATTTTAGCATGACGACACACAAATATCCATCTTTGTTGGTGGAGGAAAGGAGATCGCCATGCTAATAACAATTGCGTTTGTCATTATCGGATAGTAATTTAAGATCGACTTCATAAGACTATTAGGTTAGTCTTTAGGAGGATAGATTTCATGAATAAGTCTATCTTAAAGAAACCATCTGATATTAAAGATGTATTTGGTGCTTTTCTTTTAGAAGGAGTTGAGTTCTCTAAAGGAAAGTATGATATGCCGGCTGTCAGATCGAACGTTGACGGTCTTCCTAAACAACTGATGTCATATCAAAGAGTTGGAAACAGTCAGCAACCAATACCGCCTGGTACAGCGCTCCATTTCTATGTCTATGATTATCTTTTTGATAGTGAACATGGCATATGGAATTCACTGATTCGTGGTGTTGAGTTCAAACGTGGATTCAATTTACAAAAACTACAGGGATTCGATTACATTATTGTTCCTGATTTCTCGCTTTATTTGGATATGCCCATAGCTATGCAGATATGGAACATCTACAGATCTAGGGTCGTCGCCTATGCATTACAGCAATTAGGATATAAGGTAATCATCAATGTTCGATGGACAGATGAAAATAGTTACGAGTTTTGTTTCGAAGGAATTGAAGATGGAAGCGTTGTAGCGGTTGGGAGCTATGGATGCTCGAAGAAAGGAAAAGATAAACAGTTATTTGAAAACGGACTTAAGGAATTAATCAAAAGAATCAAGCCAAAAAGCATCCTGTTCTATGGAACCATAACCCATTCTGCTAAAACTATCCTTGAAGAGAATAAACAGAACTATGTTCAATTCTTGCCTGAGATAACATCGGTTATGGAGGAGAAACACCATGGGAATGAAGTCTAATGGCGGTTTCTTCAAAGGCACACGAGGTAACCCAGTAGCCGGCGATGCGAACTATATGAACAGTGATGACACTTTTCTGAAGTACATTAGAAAAAGAAAAGATGTTGATCCCGATGGCAAATTCGATTTGATTGCTCACGGCACTTCGAACAGCATAGAAATTGAACATAACGGTAAGAAGGTCATGGTTAATTCTAGAACCGTTGCCAAATTGTTAAAGCAAAATAAGGATTATAAAGGACAGGATATACGTCTTCTGTCATGCAATACCGGATATCTGAATCATGGATTTGCTCAAAATCTAGCTAACAAGTTAAATGTGACTGTCTGGGCTCCAAGTGACTATTTATGGGTTTATTCCAACGGGAAGCACGTAGTAGCAGCAAAGACTGATTCGGGCCAAATGGATCCGACCAAAAAAGGAAAATTTATCAAATTCATACCAGGAGGTAATAAAAAATGAATAGATGTCCAAAATGTGGAAAAAAGCTTATAACTCGAATTGAAGGATCTACCCAAATTATTGAGTGCAGTTCTTGCGATTACAGCATAGTAACATCTTATGTAGATCCAATCTATGAAGATGAACAGGAGTATACGATTGTCATAGATAAGTATCCCTCACCAAATAAGAAAGGTTACTCATCTTTAGCAAAGATCACGGGAACGAATGTTTTAGGCGCTAAAAAACTTATTGAAAACGCTCCAACCGTTTTATTTGCTGGGAAAGCGCCAGAAATTAAGTCTATTATCGAAAAACTGAAAGAGCTTGATATTGATTATCATATAGAGCCCTCGTATAAATATTAGGATATGGATATAAATTCTCACGTACAGCTTCCACAATTCGTACTTAGATATTTTAGAAGTGAGAATGGCAAAGTGTGGAGTTTGAATTTGGATGATTGTATGCTGCACTCTTGCGGTACAAAAAAACTAGGGACACAAAAAGGATATTATTCTCAAGAATTTGAGCAATATCTAAACAAGCAGATCGAGAATCCTTTCTCTAAACTTGCCTTAGAAATTTCATCATTTGTTGAACAGGGTAACGAATTACTGGTTCTCTCTGCTGGTACAGAAAAAATATGTAAACAATATATATCAGTAGCGGCTTTTCGTAGTAAAAGAGCATATTTGGATTTTCTTAATGGAAGTTTAGTTGCTGGATTGTTAGACGATCAAACAAGTCATGATGGTCTTGTATTCTTTTCAACAAAACTCAATAGCGGTGTAATTCCAGAGATTAGTGAGTCACGAATGATGGTACTAGCAAACAAAACAGACAAGGAATTCGTGGTGCCTCGAAATTGCTTTTATCTGATTTCAAGTGAAGGATTTCCTTGCATAATAGCACCGATAACCCCTATATGTGCTATTGGATTAATTCCAAAAGATTATCCGCTAGAAAAGAATGTTAATCTTTGGACTGTGAATAATACCGATGATATTCTTCACATGAACAAACAAGCGTTATGTATGGAATATGTTTTCAATCACGAGTTTGTTGCCGCAAGAAGACAAAACGAATTATCAGAGTTAAAATCGTATTTGGAAGAAAACCAAACAAACCTTGAGTCACTGAAATCCATTTGCGATTAGTGAACGCTGTGAATATTAACAAAATATTGTTATCCGTTTTCGGATAAGGAGACTAACAAAAAACCTTACAGAAAAAGATTTCTGAAATAAATCCAACACATCTTCGGATGTGTTTTTTATATAGATAAAATCATTAGAGTGGTTCGATCAGCTTGAACCGTATGCAGCAGCGCTCAAATAAAGGGTACTGCTGTTTTTGCGTTGGAAGTTTTTATGTACAGGGGGATGTTATAATGATAATAGGTTTTTTTATGATCAATAAGCTTTGTTTTAGTGATTTCAATGTTGAAAGATTCAACGAAAAGTACAGGATTTTCAGAATCACTTCATTGCTAGATTACTCTATTCCGGATGATGAGAATGAGAATGTCATTTATTCTGTTGTTTATGAAACCAGCACAGTTTTTTATTGCCTGGTTCCAGCTGGATCATCTATGGAAGTTTTAAGGAATATCTTCAGGGATTATAAGTTTGATCTGGAACAGTGCTCTGTCGAGAGTGTCCCGGAATATATCCTGATTAATCTGTTCATCAACAAGTATCCGAACAATATGCTGTCGTTCAACAATTACACAGCTTCGCTATTTCTGATTTACGATGAGGAGAGGAAGAACGTCATTCCTACACTGAAGTTTGAGGTCGACAGCAATTGTATTCTTGCGTGCGAAGTTAGCAGCTTTTCAAAGTGGGATGACATTACATCAAAGCGTTTCACATACAAACAGCAGAAGAACTTCAGATCAGGGAAGTCGACGGTCTATCATCCAAAGGGAAACTTCATGATCAAGGGGAAGGATAAGGATATATATCTTCAGGCCAATATCAATCACAGCAGAAACAATACGTTAAACTATCTGGATCTTTCGTCCGATTACCATAAGCTCGCAAAGACAAGCCAGCTGATCAACGGGCTGAATGCAGTCGATTATGATGTTATGAAACTAGCCTTTGAGGATTGCGGATACTCAAGAGTATACGAGGCGAAGAAGGAGAATGTGTTCAGCGACATCATAAAAGGATTGCCGTATCAGGAAACCGTCAACGTTGTCAATAGTACCGACAAGCAGCTGGATGAAGGCGTCTTCTCGGAGCCTGGAATCAACTATGTCTTTTCAAACCGCATAAAGAAAGACTGCTTCAATCTGAGCGTGGTTGAAGAGAAAGAATTCTATGAGGAACAAGATCTGAAGGATCAGTATGTTTCGATAGCCGATATTCCTGTCCAGAACATAGAATTCGATCATATCTGCCGGTCATCGCTGAGACAGTGCTACCTTGAGCTGTGCATGAAAAAGGAAGCCATCGACTGCAGGACCAGAATGAATTCCTTCAATGGCAAATGGAGTTTCATTCAGCTGATCAACGGCATTCCTTATAGGATGAACATCACAGACAACGAGATCATGGATGACTTCTTCAGCCTGGATGTTGACGATGCTTTTTACAACGTCTTCTACGATGAAGACAACAATCTGGTCAGCAGCAATCCCAAGGTGATTGAACATGAAGGCAATTATCTGATCATCCGGGATACAAATGTCAGACTGATGCCCGATTACGAGAAGTACTCCAACGCCAGGCCTCTGCTGGTTTCTGTAGACAGGACCGGGAAGAAGAGGCAGACACTTCAAAGCAAGAAAGTCAGAGATGAGTATTACGGTGAGATCATCGACATCAATACTTTTTCGTACAATGGAAACGATTATTACACCGTCGGAAACATAGGCTATGGCGTAAGAAGGGAGTTCAACAATTCTGTTTCAACAAAGCAGATAGAATCCTTCGGACTGACGATATCCGATGTTAAGGAAACGCTAAGACCAAATGTCTATCAGATAAACAGATATGCGGTCTATCCGTATCCGTTCAAACTAATGAAGGAGAGGTTTATTCAACTTGGCGGAAACATTGATGAATGAATTCAAGAAAGATCCTTCGATTGAGAAGTATCTGAGCATAGCGAAAGACAAAGAGTCTGGACTGACTCTTGTTTCTGCAGGAACAGGAAGAGGAAAGTCTACTGAATGTGTAGATTTCATCAAGGAGAATTATAGCAAGTTCAGCAAGATACTGTATGTTTCGCCAAACCATCCTCTGATCATTACCGAAATGCTTCCAAGGCTGATGAAAGAGCCCAACCTATGCGACCATGTTGTATATTTAAAAAGCGCGTTCAAGAACATGACCGACGGCGACGAGATCTTTGGTGTTGATTCTGACGCGATAAAAAACAAGAAGGTCAAGGAAAGCATTGCCTCTTTGAAATCACAGTGCCGATACTACAAAGCCGCCAAAAAGGATCCTACAGTTGATTTGGAGGCTATTGAAAAGTCGATCACTTCAATCAAGTCTGAGTTGAAGGCTTACGTCAGGAAGATCAGAACAATCAACATCGACAACGAGATCATAACAATTGAAGAGATGGACGAATTGAAAAAGGTATTCCCGGAAGATATCGTTCCGGAAAAGAATATCTATCTCATGACCGCCGACAAGCTTGAAGCGCGTTTGGATTCGCTCATTACTCCTTACAAGATCATGAGTACGGATTTCTTCAAAAAGAATACCTTGGTCATTCTGGATGAAGCCGACAAAGACTATGATACTTTTCTTAAGCATTGCTGCGAGGAGAACAATCCCTTAGAGGATGCGCTTGCTCCGATTCAGACCCTAGAAAAGAATATCAGTTTTGAAGACGGGCACTGGGATAAATGCAAGTTCGACGATAACGAAGAGAAGATCATTCAGGCAAGACAGGAGCTATCGGAGCTTATAAATGAAGTCAATGACAAATTCAAAATACTGTACAATTTCAGGATCGAAGGATTGAACGATGGAAAAAGCGTAGACATGTTCTCTTCCAACGGAAGGAACTTCATGCTCAACCTGGATGATGGGAAAAGATACAGTCTGAATGCTGACGATGAACAGAAAAGCACTGTTCTTCGGAAAGTCACGACAGGACAAGAGAACTTCAACATATTTGAATTCATTTTTGATATCAAAAAACTGATCGACAGGATGTGGTCCTTTGTTATTGTGATTGCCAATACAAGGCAGAGGGAAATGAATGAGCTGAATATCGATACCACATATGAGGACTGTCTCAGTTATGCCGTTCATCAGGCTTTCAACAAATTATCAAGCGAGGCAAAGCCTTATGTTGAACATATCATGAATATCTCCATTCAGAATGATGTTCTTGCCAGGAAAGAGAACGCTGATATCGACAGGGGAAAGGTATGGAGAGACGGCTTCTTGAATATTGCGCTGAAGGATGCTCAAGGTTCAAACCACACATATGTGCAGTTTTCCGGAATGGTCAGCAATACACCGGAAAACATAATTGCATGGCTTGCAAGGAGAGCAAACGTCTTGAGTCTGTCGGCAACACAGCAGATCGGCGGCGCTTTTCTTCCGAATTTTGATTTTATAAAAAGAGTCATAGGCATTGAAAATTTCCATGAGTACAGCGACGAGGACTTCAAAGCTTCCGAGAACAGTAGAGCAAGGAATGAAAACAACATCGATGTCAGTGTAATCAAGACTGAATGGAACAATGTTGAAATCATCGACAGATATACGAAAGCAATAAAAGAAAAATGCTCTTCGGAAGGAGCGGTCAAATTAGTAAATGCAATCACCAGCTATCTTGTTGATCTGGAACTTGGAACAAGAGAATCATATAAGCTAAACAAGAACAGGAAGCTGTTTGTTCTTGTAATGGATTTTATACTGAATCCGAAAGCTGTTACCGGCCTGCTGATCCTTAACAACAACTACAACATTATGAATGAATCATTTATAAACCTTTTGAAGTGCTATTCAAAAGAAGCAGGCAGCAGCGACATCATTGACAACATATACTGCCTCAATGCCTCCAACCTAAAGGAAACTGATGAAAACCGTTATTTGGAGGAATACAAGAATAAAGCAAACAATGGGGAGAAGGTTCTAATAATCTCCAATAAGGAAGCGGTCGGTCAGGGATTGAATCTTCAGCCAGATAAAGACATCAATTACTTCTATCAGGAATACCCGACTCATATAATGCCAAATATCAATGATCAGAAGAACAGACTCGACAGAAGCGAAAAGAACAAAGCAATATACCGGGTTCGTTTCATGGGAGACAGGGGAGAACTGAACGAAGAGGAAGAAAGAAACTGGATCAAGACGATTAATAACTCTGGAAGAGAGATGATCAGATACAATGACAGAAAATCTCTAAAGCTTGCTGCTGTATATCGTTTGGTACAAGGCTGGGGAAGAATTACCAGAAGTTCACAGAAGGAAGAGAATACTTTTATCATCATTGATGAAAACACATGTAAACTGTATGAAGAGATTAAAAGCGCACATTTCTCCAAAACAGAAGAAGTTTACCGCATCCTTGAAACAATAGACGAATGGAATCGTGAATCCCAGTTCAGACATGACAACGATCCGCTTTTATTGGAATTCAAGAGAGAGATGATCGATAAGAATGAGAAATTGAACAGGGAGATACAGAGCATTCTTCGTGTCTTTGCCAGTGGCAGTATCCCATCGATATTATCAGAAAAAAAGAAAAGATATGATTTAATTAGAAATACGCTTGTTAATGGTGGAATGATCATCGGGAAGAATGGAACTAGTGGCATTTTTGATGAAATGGATGATATTCAGAATTTGTGTTATGTCCGTAATCCTAAGAAGATAAGTGAATACTGGGTACATTACAGAAATGATGGAAACAAGTATTTCGAGACAATTGATGACGTTTCCTTCCGCGAAAGAACAGGAGACGGATGGCGGAAATATTCTTATGTGGACAATATTTTGAAATATGAAAACAGATACAAATGGGATAAAAAACTAGATCTGTATATTCTTGTTCCGGAAGCCATCAATATTCTGCAAGGCGCATTAGCTGAACAGAAAGTTGCTGATATTATATACGACTATACCGGAGGGACAGTTTTATTAGGAAGTCTTAAACTTGAAGATACAGAAATGCTGGGAGATTTTGTCATAGATGGATATCCAGATACTTTCGTTGATGTAAAGGGATTCATAGATCATGGAGAAAGAGATATCTCAGACTATGCCAACGAAAAACTCAGAAAGATTCAAAGCAAATATCGACATGGCAGACTTGCTATTATAAACTGTTATACCGAGAATAATTACACGAATAGAATATATGACGATGGAAACATAATTGTTGTAGATGGCGTTCATGACGGGCATCAATATAAACCTGATAGAATTAATCACCTTTTACAATGGATAAGATCCAAAAAAGAATTATAGGACAGGTGTTAGAGTATTATACCCAGGACCCTTCGGGTGTGTACAAAATTATTTTGTAGGGACATTTACGAACGCTTATAAAGAGGTGAAATAAAAGTTATAATTCTGTTCCTCTGTTTAAAATAGATAAGTATTGGTTAAATGAGTATTTTTTGTACCTTTGCTTATTTGGAGTGATATCTTTGAGAATTTGTAATTCACACATCTTGTCAACGATTCTTCCTACAGTCGGAGCAGCTATATTCAATTTATCAATTAACATTGTTTTTGTAATGACTGGATATTCAAATAGATAATTTAGGCAGTTCGTATAATTTGCATTATTGAATGACCCAATTTTGTTTTCGCATTCTTCCTTAAGTTTTAGTATTTCTTTTGCGGTATTGATTGCTTCTGTCGAAACTGTGGATACACCTTTAAGAAAGAATTTAATCCAAGATTCCCAATCGCCTTTTAACCGGACATCCATTAACGCGTCATAATATTCTTGTCTATACATTTTAAAGTAATAGCTTAAGTATAATAAAGGTTTTGTTAACACACGTTCGTTAAACAGCCAAAATGTTATAAGCAATCTCCCCATTCTTCCGTTACCGTCCAAGAATGGATGTATAGATTCAAATTGAGCATGTATCAATGCAATTTTAATCAGCGGAGGGAGTTCATCACTCGTATCATGCATATAGTTTTCTAGATCATATAATGCTTGTTTCATATCTGGAACGGTTGGAGGAACAAAAACAGCAGTGGCTAATGTTGATCCTTTAGGACCTATCCAGTTTTGAGTTCTTCTAAACTCCCCAGGATTTCTCTCGCTCCCTCTAACATTCTCTAACAGATAGCTATGGATCTCTCTGATTAGTCTTAAAGATAGAGGTAATGTTTGTAACCTGTCAATACCATAATTCATGGCGTTAACGTAGTTTACTATTTCTGTAACATGCTTTATTTTATTTTCATCTTCGCTATCTTCAAACAAATCGGTCAGCGATGCTTGTGTCCCTTCAATTTGTGAACTAAGCACCGCTTCTTTTCTCACATACATTGCAACAAATAAATCCGGGTTAGGTAATGTTTGAGTCACTCCATCAAGACGACCAAGCATGATATCAGCATCTGATAATGCTTTCAATAATTCTTGATCTAATTTGATGGATGGATTGGATGGTGGCAGTTTATTTGGAACAAAAGATGTGTATCCGTCAGATTGCTTTACAAAGTATCCAGATCTGTTATTCATCTAGCCTCCTTAATTATCCATTAGTATTAATTAATCACATTTTATCATTTGTAAGTAACAAAAACAAACAAAAATGTTAATTAGAATTTATCTATTGTCATTTAACTAACAAGTATGAAAATAGTTGTCAAATATATTGATAAAGTGTAATAAAAAAGATTCGGTTCGAACAAAACCAATTCCTTTCTTTGAGTTATGAAACCTTATTTGATTTCCGATAAGGTTTTCTATAAAAAATTGTTATGACCTGAAAATATTCTTATCTAATAAATCAAACAGCATCGTTCTTGATAGCTACAATAATCTTGTAGATGAGGCGACCGCCAAAATGGATCTGTCATAAGAAAAGATCTGATCTTTAAGGTATGATTCATTATATTCCATAGGAGTCATGCCTTTTCGTTTTCCATGAAGTTTTTCATTGTTACTGTAAGGATACAGAAAGGATACAATTCTTTTTTATGCTTATAATGAAGGAGGAATGATGTATACTCTGCTGCTGGTTGAAGATGATACTGAATTGCAGGAAATCATAAGAGAGTATTTTTCCAGAAGGAATTTCAAGGTCTTAGTCTGCGATAACGGCGATGACTGTATGAATATCCTGATAGAAAAACATATCGATATGATTCTACTGGATGTCATGCTTCCAAAGGATGACGGTTTTTCGATCTGCAGAAGGATCAGAAAAAACTATTCAATACCGATCATCTTCCTGACGGCAAGAGTAACAGAAAAAGACAA
>JAEEGL013531658.1_pt1 | contig 13220 bp, 13 predicted proteins | sample 9134231 | NCBI WGS metagenome assembly JAEEGL01 (sample SAMN16246548, study PRJNA631951) | gut metagenome | biome: gut microbiome; feature: rumen; material: fiber-attached | host: Bos | place: Iran: Karaj | collected 2018-10
CAATGACAATAGCAACTATGGATTCTGTTATAAATAATAATGGTTATGATTATGAAGATATCATGAAAAACTTTTGTAACTGGTATTCAAGTGGTGAATATACAGCTTCCGGAAAGTTATTTGATATTGGTAAAATAACTAGAACTGCTATATTAAGTTATAGAAGTGAAGGTAATATTAAAAAATGTGGACAAAAGAAAATAACTGATAATGGTAATGGTTCTTTATCGAGAATGTTACCAGTTGCTATTTACTGTTATTATAAAAATTATGATGATGATGAAACATTTGATATTGTAAAAAAGGTATCATCATTAACTCACGCGCATAAAATTGCTATTTTAGGATGTTTCATATATGTAAGATATATGATGTATATATTCTCAGGTATGAGTATAAGAGAAGCATATGAAAAAACAATTAAATATAATTATATTAAATATGCTGGTATAAGAGCTACAGGATATTTCAGTAGATTATTTGTTGGCAATATTGAAAAATTAAATGAAAAAGATATAAAAACTACAGGTTTTGTACTAGATACTATTGAAGCAATATTCTGGGTTGCACTTAAATCTAAAAATTATGAAGATAGTATAATAAATGCAATTAAACTAGGAAGAGATGCTGATACAACAGCAGCATTAGTTGGATCTATAACTGGATTTGTATATGGTAATATTCCTGAAAGATGGTTAAATAAAGTTAAAAGATTAGATTATCTAGAGAAAATCATAGATAATTACGAAGAAACTGTTAAACAATAAAAGAACACTTAGTGTTCTTTTTTTATTGAATTATGATAAACAATTAATTATAATATTAACTACTTGAGGGTTGATACATATGAAAGAATATTTATTAAAATACGGATATACTGAAGAAGATATTCAAAAATATTTAGAAGAAGAAAAAATGGTAGAACTAGAAGGAGACTGTGTAATAGTTGATCCTGTTCTTTTTACTGACTTTGTAGAGTTAGCTCTTTCAAATGGATTAAATCTTGTATATTACTTTTCGAATAATAAAGAAGCTAATAACATTATGTATCATGTATTTAAATATATTGATCTTAAGATGTATAGAGAAGCTCAAATGTTATTAATTACTTTTATTCAACAAACAAATTCATACTATGGAAAAATATTACTAACTGGATTAGAAATAAAATATTCAAATAAAGATGTAATAGAGTATATGATTGATGAATCCCAATATGATTCTGATGTAGTAATAGAAAATATGAAGATGAATGAATTAGCTCTATTAACTGCGATTGAATTAGAAGATTATTCAACTGCTTATACTTTAATTGAAAATATTCAAAACATATATGCAAAACATCAAGAACCACTTCCATTTACAGTAATGGCTGCATTAGTTAAAGAGATTAAATCATTAGAGACTAATCATAGAAAAACATCTAAACATGTTGGTAATAGAATTACAGGAGATTCTGATTCAGTTATATATAGATTATTAAGTGAAACTGATTATTATAGATTAGAAACATTTATTAAAGAAGAATTAGAAAGTCATAATAGATCTATTAAATATGAAATATATAATATTTTATTAGATAGAATAATGTTCTTAAATAAATGTAATGTAGAATATGTTAAAGATACTATGGCAATAGATGTTCAATCTAAACCATTATCTGAAGTATTAAAACTAAATCATATTCCAGATATGGATGAAGAATTTATAAATAATTTATTAAATCCACCTAAAATTGAAGAGGAACCAAACGTTAATTATTATCAAGTTTATAAAAAATTATATAAAGAAAGAGATTTTGTAGGTGCAAAAGAAGCCTTAATAAAATTTGATAGAACTCTAAAAAGAATGGGAATCTATAAAAATATAGATTATGAATTAAATGAATTAGATGCTTGGATTGAAAATATTAAAGACTTAGATGATGAATCTAGACAAGCTTTCATTGATACATATGAAGATTCATTAAAACTAATAAAAGAAAAGAAATATAATCAAGCTATTAATTTATTATTATATTTATATAGCTATGGTAGTGTTCCTAATTATAAATTATCTTCATTAATAGGATTATGTTATTTCGAACAAAAAGATTATGTTTTAGCGGTAGAGTATTATTCTAAAGCTAGAGATGGTTATAGATCACCAGAAGATATATATAATTTAATATATTCATATTTTAAATTAGGTAATTATAAAGCTGCATTAAAACTAGTACCTAAATATGAACATTATTATCCAGAAGAAAATGTTAAATTACATTATATAGAATCTATTTGTTATGTTAAATTACACGAATATGCTTCAGCAATTGATTCATTAGAAACATGTGAAGCTATGAATGTTTTAAATTACAATATGCCAATAGCATATGAAAGAGAAAAACAAATTATAAAGAAGATTCTTAATGGTAAAAAAATAGATTGCTATACTGAAAATGATTTCGTTGATTATGAATTAACTAATGAAGAAAAGAAATTAGCGGAGGATATTTCAAGTGGTGAAATAAGTGTATCTTCTATTATTAGAAAAGGATCATTAAATTATCATAGTTTAAATGATAAAATTGAATATTTATTTAGTTGTGCTAAAGTATATCTACAAATGAAGAAAGAAAAAGAAGGAAAAGAATTATGTAGATTTATTCAAACATTAATAACAGATCCAAGATTGGAAAAGGAAGAAAAAGAAACATTTACATTAAGATTAAAAAACTATACATCAATATAGTTTTTTTCTTTTTTTATGATATAATGTTTAATAGAAGAATAGGGTGATTATATGGAAACATTAGTAATAGGAAAACCTTCTATTAATATTTATATGCCATTGCAAGAATTTCCACAAGAAGGAGATATTTTCTACATTGATAATAAAACTGAAACAGTTGGTGGTGTAACAGCAACTGCAGCATGTTTATTAGGTAAATGGGGAATGTCAGTTCACTATACAGGTGTTGTTGGTGAAGATGGATTTGCGGATAAATTAAGAGATGATTTTAAAACATATAGAGTTGAACATAAATACTTAGAAACTAACTTTGATGTTGGTACTGCTGCAAACTATATTATTTTAAATAACCAAACAGGATTTAATACTAAAATAATATATAACAATATAAATGCTAATCTAGAAAAATATAAATATGATTTTATACCTGATTGGGCTGTAATGGATGGTTCAGACCCTGCTGGTACATTAGCATTATTAAATACAAATGCTACAGTAAAAACTGTATTCTATGCTAGAAGAGCAGATAAAGAAACTATTAATATGGCTAAGAAATGTACTTGGGTTGTATGTACTGAACATTTCTGCAAGTTAGTAACTAAATCAGAAGCTGATGGATCTGCTGAAGGATACGTTGATTTTTATCAAAGAGTTGTAGATGCAATGGGATCTAGTAATTATATAATTATATTAGATAATAAAAAGATCTTATATTGTGATGATGGAAGAGTTAAGATATTACCTGATATGAAGATGGTATCACTTGATGTATCAAGTTTTGATTCAATATTTACTGGTGCATTTGCATTTGCAATTATGAATAATGTTTCATTAGATGATTCAATCAAACTAGCAAATGTTGCTGCTGGTTTATCATTAGCAAAAGTTGGAGAAGTAAATGCTATCCCTGAAATAGATGATGTATTAGATAATTCTGGATTAAGAGAAAAACTAGGAATTGCTAAAAAGAGTAAAAAAGCCGAAAAAGTTACTTGGGAAGGTGATATCAATTATGCACCACCTGAGATTAAAGCACAATTAGAAGCACAAAAAGCTGCTGAAGAAGCTGCTGCAGCTGCTGCAGGTTCTGCTGAAGCACAAGCTGCTGGAGATGGATTCTTCGGTGGTGGAGAACAACAATCAGATACAACACAAAGTGTTTAAAAAAATCGATCCTTTTATTGAAATATTACCACAGTTAGATGTCCATGGTTATACTGAGGACACCGTTATGACTGTGGTAAATGATTTTATAGAAGATAATTATAAACTAAGAAGGAAGAAAATTGTTGTAATTCACGGAAATGGTGCTCATATATTAAGAAATAAAATACATAAAGATTTAAAAAGAAATAAAAAGGTTAAGAAATATTACTTGTATAATATGAATATTGGTTGTACAATAATTGAACTTGAATTTTAAAGGAGGTGGATTCCATGTTTGTAGATGAAGTTATAATAAATGTTGAAGCTGGTAAAGGTGGAGATGGATGTACATCATTTAGAAGAGAAAAATTCGTTGATATGGGTGGACCAAATGGTGGAAATGGTGGTAAAGGATCATCAGTTATATTCAAGACTGAACCAGGATTAAAGACACTTATAGATTTAAAGATGATGAAACACATTAAAGCTGAAAAAGGTGTTAATGGTAAAGGTTCTAATATGAATGGTTCTAATGCTGAAGACACTTTAATTAAAGTACCATGTGGTACTACAATCACTAATATCGAAACTGGTGATGTAATTGCGGATTTAGTTAAACCAGGTGAATCTGTTGTTGTTGCAAGAGGAGGACGTGGTGGATTAGGTAATGCTGCATTTGCAACTCATGATAATCCAGCCCCAAGAATGTCTGAACTTGGAGAACCAGGAGAAAGATTAAGAGTTAAATGTGAACTTAAAGTTTTAGCAGATGTTGGACTAGTTGGATTTCCATCAGTAGGAAAATCAACTTTAATAAATAGTATTTCTAACGCAGGTGCTAAAACTGGAGCATATCATTTTACAACATTAAATCCAAATTTAGGTTTTGTTAAAAATAAAAGTGGTGATTCATTCATCATGGCAGATTTACCAGGTATGATTGAAGGAGCTGCAGAAGGTGTTGGATTAGGAATTAAATTCCTAAAACATGCAATGAGAACTAAAATAATAGCTCATGTAGTAGATATGGGAGCATTAGAATTAACTGATCCAATTGAAACATACGAAACTATAAAAAATGAAATGGAAAAATATGATACTGCATTAATTGAAAAACCATCAATTATAATTGCTTCTAAAATGGATTTACCAGATGCAAAAGATAATTTAGATAAATTCAAAAAGAAATATCCAAATGAAAAGATATTCCCAATTTGTTCTTTAACTGGTGAAGGCCTAGAAGAATTAGTTAATTATTTATGTGATGAAGTGAAAAAATTAGATGAAGTAAAATTATATGAAGACAATGAAAAATTAGAATCTCATATCTTATATAAATTTAGTAAGGAAAAACCATTTACTATAACTAAACAAGATAATGGTGTTTGGTTATTAACTGGAAGAGAAGTAGAAACTTTATTCATGATGACTAGATTTAACGAAGATGAATCAGTTGAAAGATTTGGTAGAAAACTTAAAGGTATGGGTGTAGATAAGGAATTAGAACAATTAGGAGCCAAAAGAGGCGACGATGTTCAAATTCATGATTATATTTTTGAATGGAAGGACTAAAATTAGTCCTTTTTTATTGAAAAAAAATTATAATTACTATATAATTTTTATATAGAATAGAAGGTGAGTAATCATGGAAGATAAAAAAGTAAAATACAACAAGATTCCTGACATCATTGGTAAATATGAAGATGATGCTCGAGATTACTTATCTAAAAGAAAAATTAAAGTAAAACGAAGATCTGTTAAAAAATTCAATTTAGCTTATAAATCAGGAACAGTTATTAAAACAGTACCTGAACCTGGAACAAAAGTTAAGGAAAATGAAACAGTTAAATTATATGTTGCTGAAAATAGATTATTTACTATATTCTTAGCAATTGTAGTAATACTATTATCTGTAATACTAACATATGGATATAAGTTATCATATGTAATGATGAATACTGAAGGACCATATATTAAAGCAGAATATTCTGGATATGTTAAAACTAATGTTGTTAAAGTAATATCGTTAAGTGAATTAGATAATTTTACTAATTATCAATACTGTGTAACATCAGTTGATTCATTTGATAAATGTGTTTGGAATAATATAGATACTGATTTTGTTACAGTAAGTGACTCAGGAAAATGGTATGTATATTTCAGAGCATATAATAGTAATAATAAAAAATATTCATTACCTTCAAATTCAGTTCAAGTATTAATTGATCGTGAAGGTCCTGAAATTAAAACTACTTATGTAAAGAATAAAGATAAGATTACTATTGAAATAGATGCTAAAGATAATCTATCTGGAATTAAAGCTTATTTATATAGTATAGATGGTAGTACTTATCTAGATACAACTAAGAGATTCGATTTAAATACATATGAATTAGAAAAGGTTTATGTAAAAGTAATTGATCAATTAGATAACGAAACTATAAAAGAAATTATTATATAAAGTTAACGTAAATAATCGTTAACTTTTTATTTTTAATACCTTTTCTTTGGTATAATTATATAGGTTATTCTAGAGATGAGGATGTTATATGGCTTTAAGTAAAGAAGAACTAAAAATTGAAGAAAGTAAATTATCTGAAACTTTATCAGTTATAAATGATCAAATAGAACATGCTTCAAAGAAATTATTTGAAGGCAATGATGATTATAAAACATTCCAAAAAGTGTCATGGGAAACATACCGTGAAATGGACTCAGGTGAAAGAATGAATTTCTTTGCTGAGAATGAAGAAAGAATTGGAAAATTAACTGAAGAAGAAAAGTATGTTAAAAAATTATATAAAGTTAAAGATAGCCCATATTTTGGTTCTATCATTTTTAATGATGAATTAATTTATATAGGTTTAACTTCAGTTAAGAAAGACTTAGATCATTTAGTATGTGATTGGAGAGCTCCAATATGTGGCCTTTACTATGACTATGGTTTAGGTAAGGCACAATATAAATGTCCTGATGGAGTAGAAAAAGGTACTATTACTAGAAAAAGACAATATAAAATAGAAAAATCTAAACTTAAACAAGTATTTGATACATCTGAACAAATATCGGATGAAATGTTACAAAATGTATTAGCACAATCATCATCTGATAAGATGAAGAATATTGTTAACACAATTCAAAAAGAACAAAATGAAGTAATTAGAAACTCAGAAGATAGAAACCTAATTGTTCAAGGTATTGCAGGATCAGGTAAAACTTCTGTAGCATTACATAGAATTGCATACTTATTATATAAACTAGAATATTTAACATCTTCTAATGTTGTTATATTCTCACCAAATAATATATTTGCTGAATATATTTCTAATGTATTACCTGACTTAGGTGAAGAGAATACAATGCAAACTACATATCATGAATTTGCATCTTCATTTATTGAAGAATATAAAGGTGTAGAACCATATTCAGCATTTACTGAAAGATATTATAAAGGCGTAAGACAAGATAATGATCTTATTAGATTTAAGTTATCTGATGACATGGGTAAGGCTATTGAAGAATTCGTTAAATATTTCACTAAAGCTTCTAGATTCGTTAAAAAGATGGAATATAAGAAAAAAGAAGTAGAAGTAGATGAATTAAACGAATTATTGGTAGAAAGATTTGCTGATAAACCATTATATGAAAGAATTGAATTAATTGCTGATAAAATCAACAATAGATATTATAAAGGAATAGAAAATGATTTTAATCATATTAAAAATAAATTATTTAAATTAGTTAATTTTCCAATTGATTGTAAGGAAATATATAAAGCATTCTTTAAATCAGCTATATTTAGTAATTATTACAATCATCTATATAAACAACATGAAAATGAAAGAAATTTAGATGAAGAAATACTAAGGTATGAAGATGCAACACCATTTATATATATGAAATGTTTATTAGGTGGATATCCATACCAAGTATATATGAGACAAGTAGTAGTTGATGAAGCTCAAGATTATACTTATTTACAATATAAAATATTAAGACATATATTTAAAAATGCAGATTTTACTATATTAGGTGATGTTAATCAAACAGTTAATCCATTCTATAAATATGATAATTTAAATGTATTATTAGATTTATTTGAAGATTCAAGATATATTGAATTAACTAAAACTTATAGATCTTCACCTGAAATAATAGAATTTGCTAATAAGATACTAGGATTATCACATGTATCTGCAATAAGAAGAGATCAAAATCTTCCTGTAATTAAAAGAGAATTATCTGATATCAAACATATAGGAAGAGATATTAATTATCTTCATTCTAAATATAAATCAGTTGCTATTATTACTAAGACAATAGATGAAGCTAATGCTATATGTAATAGCTTTAAAAAGAACTTTGATATTATATCGGTAATCGATATCAATACTGAAACTTTTAAAACTGATTTAGTAGTAGCTCCTGCATATGGAGTAAAGGGATTAGAATTTGATGCTTGCTTAATAGTTAATAATTTTGATTCGGATCCATATTTATATTATGTAGCAGTAACTAGAGCTCAACATGAACTAATTGTTTATGAATAAAATACTTGTTTAACAACAAGTATTTTTATATAATATTAATACGAAGGAGAGATAAATATGATGTTATTAGGAATGGCACAAATAGCTGTAGATATTCTATATCTAGTTGGTGGCTTAGTACTAGGATTTGTAATCGGTTTCTTTGTTGCTAGAACTGTAATGAAGAATTACTTAACTAAAAATCCACCTATAAATGAAAAAATGATAGAAGCTATGATGAGTCAAATGGGTAGAAAGCCAAGCAAAGCTCAAGTTAACCAAGTAATGGCTCAAATGAATAGATATAAATAATATGGAAATAGATTTAAGAAAATTCAGTTATAGTAATAAAATCGAAATTGATACAGATCTAACTTTTAATGAAGATTATTTTAAAGATACTGATATAAGAGGTATTGAAAATGCTCATGTAGAAGGTGTATTAGTAATTAATACATTAGATGAATTAGAAGCTAATTTAACTGTCTCAGGAACATTCATATTACCAAATTCAGTAACATTAGATGATGTTTCAGTAGATTTTAATACAGAAATAGAAGAAAATTATGGAAATATAGACAATTTTTTCAATAAAAAGCAAAATACACTTGATATTTTAGCTCTAATATGGGAAAATATTGTTTCGGAAGTTCCTATGAAGGTTGTTGATGGTTCTGAACCTGAAGAACTTAATGGGAATGGTTGGCAATACACTAGTAATGACTAAGATTATTACTTAAGAGAGGAGTGAAATTATGGCAGTTCCATTTAGAAGAACTTCTAAAACAAAAAAGAGAATGCGTCGTACTCATTTAAAGAAAGAATTACCAGGAATAACTACATGTCCTAACTGTGGTGCAGCAATTAAGCCACATAGAGCTTGTCCTGAATGTGGAAACTATAAAGGAAAAGAAGTAGTAAAAACTGATAAAACTGAGGAATAATTTCGTTCCTGATTTAAATAAATTAAGACGTCTTAAAATAACATATGAAAATATGTTATTTTTTTTGTTTTTATAGTATAATCTATATAAGAAGGGTAAGATATTCATGAATAAGAATAAGCAAGCACTGAAATATTGTCCTAATTTTTATAAGATAATTAACTTTGAATATTATGAAGATGATGAATTATCACAAAGGCTTATAGATGTTTACAGAGATTTTGTATTTAAAGTTGATATAAATGATAAAAATGAGCTAGTCAAACTTGAACAAATAGATAAGATTTTAGATAAATATATTTCAGATTATTTCTTTAGAAAAGAATTAAGATCTGAAATGAAGAAGATTAAAGTAAAAAAAGATGAAGATATATTAAATGCTATAGTTGATTGGATAATTAAAGTATTTGATAACTATGAAGTAGGATATACAAGAAATATTTATTTTAGTAGGTGGTTTTAAATGGACGAAGATTTTTATTATGAAGAAACAGGTAATAGCAAAAAGTATTTAATACTAACTATTACAATTATAACTTTAATTGCAATTGGATTATTCTTATATAAGAAATATATGTTTAATATAAAAACAGAAGTTATATATGAAGTAGGGGATAAAATTTCATATGATGTTTCTAATTATGTTAATAATACTATATTAGATAAAGATAAATACAAACTTACATTAGATGAACATTTAAAAATTGAAGATGATGTTATTATTAAAGCTGGTGAATATGAATTTTATTTAAAATATAATGGTTCAACTAAAAAAGGTAAGGTTATAGTAAAAGATACAAAAGCACCTGAAGTGCAAGTTAAAGAATTAACTGTTGGTTTAAATGAAGAATTTGAACCATCTGAATTTGTTACTGTTTGTAATGAATATTCAAAACCATGTAATATTTCATATAAGAAAGAATCAGATAATGAATTAATAAAAAAAGAAGGTACATATAGTGTTACATTAGTTATTAAAGATGCTTATGATAATCAAGTAACTAAAGATACTAAATTAACTGTTAAAAATGGATATTCATTAGCAAATGAAAAAATTAAAGATTTAAAGATTGATCATATATCTCCAGATTATGGAGATTGGGATCATAAATCATATGCTGTTAAATATGCTAAAGCATTTGATTCATCAGATATTTCAAATGAAAGATTTACATATTTATATGATATGTTAGCTGATGATTTATCTGGTTATTTACCTTCAGGTTATGAAGGAAGTACAATAATAGACACTGAAGTTATATATATTTATAATCAATATAATTATATAGTAGGATTTGCTGTAAGAGCAGAACTATCAGATGGTAAGTTTATTTACTTAACAAATGGAGAATAATTCTCCATTTTTTTATTGACTTAAGCACCTAAAAGGTGTTATTATTTATACATGCATGAAATGGCGATGTAGCTCAGTTGGCTAGAGCACACGGTTCATACCCGTGGTGTCGAGAGTTCGAATCTCCCCGTCGCTACCATTGAATATAACTCATACAATTTGTATGAGTTTTTATTTTATAAAAATATTGAATTATTTTTGTTTTAAATATTGATATTATATATCAATTGATAGTATCATATATTTACGAGAAGTGATGTTATGAAGTTTATAAATGAAATAATTGATAATATAGATACTAGTGTAGGTAAAATAGATGCTACGGTATTTTTCTTAAATATATTTATTATAATAGTACATGGGATACTAATGGTATGTTATATCTTTTTAAGACATAATTTTATGATTGGTGTTAATATTTTATCTTTAATATATTATATTTCTTGTATAAAATTATGTGTTACACAGAGAAACTTTTATATTACTATGTCTTATTTAGAAATATGGATACATATATTATTAGCTATTTGTTGTTTTGGATGGCAAGTATGTTTTCAAAATTGGATATTTGGTTTAGTAGTAGGGGCTTATCTTCCTTCATTTAATGCACCATCAGCATCTTTATCATTAAAGAGATCGTTTATTTTTTCATTCTTCTTATTATTTACATATTTCTTATTCTCAGTGTTATTTTTTATATCACCAATTAAAGTAACAGTTGATATGCCACAATATATGATAAGTTTCTTATTTGTATTTAATAATGTTGTTTCATTTTTAACAATTATAATGTTTGCTGTTACATATACTACTAGAAAAGAAAGAAAAGAAATAGAATTAACAAGAAAAGCAGATTTTGATGAATTAACATCTATTTATAATAGACGTGCTTTAGATGAATTAGGGTCTGTTATTATTGATAAATGTAAAAAGAAAAATAAACCATTCAGTGTTGCTATTATAGATATAGATTTCTTTAAGAAAGTAAATGACTCATATGGCCATACATCTGGTGATTTGGTTTTAAAAAGTGTAGCAGATATTTTAAAAACATACTCAAGTGAAAATATTATAGTAGGTAGATGGGGTGGAGAGGAATTTATATTTATAGGTTCTGATGAAATAAAATATAATGATTTTGTTAAATTAATAAAAGGTCTACGTGCTAGAATTGCTAGAACAAAGTTTAGAGTTGAAAGTGGAAGTAGTATTAATATTACTATTTCATCCGGATGTGCTTCAATATATGATTTAAAAACATTAGATGAAGCTGTAAGTATTGCTGATAATAATTTATATAAAGCAAAACAAAGTGGTAGAAATAAAGTTATAGGATAATAAAAAAGATAGATTTTCATCTATCTTTTTTAATCTATAAATACTGTATCTTTATATAAGATTACATTAGGAACCATATCTGCAACGGCTTCTAATATTCTTGGATCGTCATCAATTAAGATAATAGTATCTTTGCTATCTTTATATTGTTTTAAATATTTAGCTTTTAAAACAGGAGATTTAAGCATATTATTAGCTTCTCTTGAAATAATAATTCTATGATTTCTATCTATAAAAGGTAAATATTTATCTAACCATTCGTGTTTTTCTTCAAATCCCGGATTATATCTTGTAATAGATAATATAAATATTTCAAAATTATCCTTTTTACATAATTGTTCAAGTAATTTAATATTATTTAATAATGGTCTTTTTAAGTGATATTCTTTAGCATTATTTACTTCATAATCTGCAATAACACCATCCATATCAATAAATAATTTAACTTCATCTGTATATTTATTCATTTCATTTATAAAAAACATATAATCACCTATAAAAAATTATAACATAAAAAGAAGGGTATTCCTTCTTTTTATTTTCTTACTAAATGAGTAGGAACACCATTTTTAAAGATTGGTGTTAATTCTCCCATGATTAAAGGTCTAGCATAATCAATAAATTCATCTTTCATTTGATGTGTTTCTAAGTCTATCCATTCTAATGGTATTTTCTTTTCAGCATTTGCTATATGATGTACATCAAATACGTCTGTTGTACACTTATAATCTTTTTCGTTTTCTCTTTTTAAAGTAACCATCATACCTGTATTACCTTTACTTGCTTCTTCAACAGCACGAGCACCAACAGCTTCAGCTTCTTCTATATCAGTAAGTGATGCTAAATGAGATGCAGCTCTTTGAAGAGTAGATAATTCAATAGCTCTAGTTTTTAATCCGGTTTCTTTTGCTACTATATTACATAATGTTGCAGCACATCCAGATAATTGCTTATGTCCAAATGCATCAACAGCTAAATCTTCAGCATTAAGTTCACATACAAATTTACCATCAGAAGTTTTAACACCTTCTGATACTGCTATAACTATACTATTTTTAGTTTCAGCTAGTTTTTTAATTCTTGTCATAAATTCATCTAAATCAAATGGTACTTCTGGTAAATATATTGCATCTACACCTGATGAATTTCCATCATTTGCAAGTGCAGCTGCTGTGGTTA
>JAEEGL013905564.1_pt1 | contig 13220 bp, 6 predicted proteins | sample 9134231 | NCBI WGS metagenome assembly JAEEGL01 (sample SAMN16246548, study PRJNA631951) | gut metagenome | biome: gut microbiome; feature: rumen; material: fiber-attached | host: Bos | place: Iran: Karaj | collected 2018-10
CAGCTGGGCAAGGTGCTGGCCAAGCGCGTGCTGGCCCACGAGACCGACGGCGCCCTGCGCGCCTACAGCGACCTTCTGGCCATCTGAAACGCAGGATAAGACACAGAAAAGGATCATCCCCCGGCCGCCGGGGGATGATCCTTTTCTGACAAAAAATGTCAAATCGGGGTTTGACGAGGTCCGCACCAACGCCTTCCCCCTGGGGGGAAGGCTTTTCTCCCCGACAAATCCCGGTTTGCCGGGCGGCGGCTCACGTCCGGGCGGAGAGGTTGATGACGCCGTCGCGGCAGGCAGCCAGCAGGGTCAGCAGCTCGTCGCGGCGCTGCAGCAGCAGCTTGCCGCTGTCCGTGTCGCAGACGTACTTCCTGCGGGAGAAGGTCTTGAACTGGGTCGACTGGGAGTGGATGTCCTGGCCCGTCTCCTGGGCGTCGCGCAGGGAGGTGAAGGGCTGGTGGGACATCAGGCGCATGCCGTAGCTGTTGGAGATCAGGGTGTAGCCCGCGATGCCCGTGGTCTTCTGGTAGGCGCGGCAGAAGCCGCCGTCGATGACCACCAGCTTGCCGCCGCCCTTCAGGGGGCTCTCCCCGTGGGTCACGCGGACGGGCGTGTGGCCGTTGATGATGCAGGACTCCTCGTCCGTCAGGCCGAATTCCGTCAGAATCTCCCGGCACTTGCTCTCCCGGTTGTACCAGACGTAGTACGGGTTCTGCGGCTCGGTCCAGGCCTCCCTGTCCTCGATGAAGACCCGGGCAAAGGTGGTGATCCGGCGGCCGCAGACCGGAGAATCCGCCCCGCACCAGAGATACCACATGAAATCCAGGGCATAGGGATCGCGGGTGAAAAAGGCCCGCCGGGCGGTCTGATCGGCATAGTCCATCAGCGCCTTGCCGCTGCGGGCCACCCCTCCCAGGGTCTTGCGGAGGAAGCTCCCGTCCTCGTTCAGCGGCACGCAGCCGTGGAACAGCAGATTCCCGTTGTAGGCGCGGTACATCCAGCCGCGGCGGTAGAGGAAGCTCACATGCTCCCGAAGACGCATGCTGTGGGTAAAGGCGCTGCGCAGCTCGGTCATCAGCTCCCGCTCCTCCGGGGTCAGGGCGTAGGGGTCCTCCTCGGACACCGTGGGCAGGTCGATGGGCCTTGTCTTCCAGATGCGGCCGTCGATCTCGATCTCATGCTTTTCCCGGTCCAGCTTGTGCAGCAGCAGCCGGTCCTCCATCTCAAACTCGGGGTTGCGCCGGATCAGCTGGCCCTCGAGCTTGAACATCATCACGTTCACGGCCCGGATCGCGGCCTCCCTGGGCGGCAGATCGGGGTAGACGCCCTCCGCGAACAGCAGCAGATGGCGCAGCGGGATGCCGTAGCCCCGCTCGAGGATGGCCATGTTGCCGTAGGACATGGAATTGCGCAGCACCGCCGCGATGCAGGCCTCGCTGCCCGAAGCCGCGCCCATCCACAGCACGTCGTGGTTGCCCCATTCGATGTCCACGGAGTGATGCCGCATCAGGATGTCCATGATGCTGTCCGCCCGGGGGCCGCGGTCAAAGACGTCGCCCACCACGTGGAGCCGATCCACGGCCAGATGCTTGATCATCTCCGCCAGGGCCCGGATCAGCTCGCCGCCGCTGTTGGTGGCAATGACGGAGTCCAGGATGGCGTTGTGATACAGCAGGCGGTTGTTTTCCTCGGTGGGGGCGTAGTCGCTGTTCTGCTCCTGGATCAGCTCGTCCAGCAGGAAGACCCAGTCCCCCGGCATGGCCCGGCGCACCTTGTCCCGGGAGTACTTGGTGGCCAGCATCCGGGTCAGCTGCGCGAGCCGCTCCAGCTGGATGCGGTACCATTCCGGCGTGTCGTCGCCCCGCTGCCGGTGCTGCCGGAGCACGGCCACGGGATAGTAGATCAGGGTGCAGAGCTCGTCCACCTCGGTCTCGGTCAGCTGCCCGCCCAGCCAGAGCCGGACCTTCTCCCGGATCACGCCGGAGCAGTTGTTCATGATGTGGCAGAAGGCCTCATATTCCCCGTGGATGTCGCTCATAAAATGTTCGGTGCCCTTGGGCAGGCTCAGCTTGGCGCTGAGTCTCGCGATCTCCGTACAGAGGACCTCCTCCGTGGGATAGCTTTCCCCCAGCAGCTTCAGGTAGTTCAATTGTTCGGGCGTCAGGGCTTCGTTCATGGCTTTCCCTCCTTGTTCGTCAGGCAGCTTGCTTCGATGCTTCGATCATAGCACAACAATCGGAAAAAGGCAACCCGGAGGGCGCACAAATCCGGCCCGGGTCCCGGGCCGGCCGGCAGATTGCCCGCCATGTTCCGCATTTACGTACATTTACCGAACAGGCGGGCAGATTGCCCGCGCTGCGACGTTATTCGGGCGTGTACCGAACGCGGGACGGGAGACCCGTCCCCTACGACGTTGGCCGGACGCGTACCGAACGCGGGACGGGAGACCCGTCCCCTACGACGTTGGCCGGACGTGTACCGAGCAAGGGCCGGCAGATTGCCCGCGCTACAATATGATTGACAGATCCGTTTTTCCGTAGTATATTTTACTTACGTTATATTTTCGGAAAATATACGGCCCGGGCAGGCTGCGGCCGGAGGCGCTGTGCGAGCTGCAGCCCCAGGACGGTCGCTATGCCGGCGCCGTGGGCGCCGCCCTTTTGGCGCGGAAGAACAGGAGGCCGGAATGATCTATCTGGACAACGCGGCGACCACGCTGCACAAGCCCCCCGAGGTGATCGAGGCCGTTGTGAAGGCCATGCAGACCTCCGGCAACGCCGCCAGAGGCGCCCACGGGGCGTCATTGGGCGCGGCGGGCACGGTCTACGACACGAGAAAGAAGCTGGCGGCCCTCTTCGGCTGCCCCCGGGCGGATCACGTGGCCTTCACCGCCAACGCCACCGGCGCCCTCAACATCGCGATCTACGGCCTGCTGAGCCCCGGCGAGCACGCCGTCACCACCGATCTGGAGCACAATTCCGTGCTGCGGCCCCTCTACGATCTGGAGGATCGGGGCCTGGAGCTGGACTTCGTGCCCGCCGACCCCAGGGGCTGCGTGAACTACGACGATTTTGAGGCCCTGATGCGGCCGAACACCAAGGCCATTGTCTGCACCCACGCCTCGAACCTCACCGGCAACGCCCTGGACGTGGCGCGGATCGCCGGGATCGCCCACCGGCACGGCGCGTATCTGATCGTGGACGCCTCCCAGACCGCGGGCAGCTTCCCCATCGACATGACCGAGCTGGGCATCGACGTGCTCTGCTTCACGGGCCACAAAGGGCTCATGGGCCCCCAGGGCACCGGCGGGCTCTGCGTCCGGCCGGGCGTGGAGCTGCGCCCCTTCCAGCGCGGCGGCAGCGGCGTGCAGTCCCACGACAGGCACCAGCCCATGAATTATCCCACCCGGCTGGAGGCCGGAACCCTTAACAGCCACGGCATCGCCGGCCTGGGCGCCGCGGTGGACTGGCTGAACCGGCAGGGCGTGGAGACCCTGTACCGCCGCGAGCACGAACGGATGCTGCAGTTTTATGAGGGCGTCTCGTCCATCGAGGGCGTGACGGTCTACGGCGACTTCTCTCAATCGCCCCGCGCCGCCATCGTCTCGCTGAATATCCGGGACTGGGACTCCTCCGGGGCGGCCGACGTCCTCTATACCGACTACGGCATCGCCGTCCGGGCCGGGGCCCACTGCGCGCCGCGGATGCACGCGGCCCTCGGCACCGCCCGACAGGGCGCGGTGCGTTTCAGCTTTTCGCCCTTCAACACCGAAGAAGAGATCCGGACCGCCGTGGAGGCGATCCGGCAGCTTGCGCAGGAATAAAATCAATAATCGGAGGCAATTATGGAAATCGTAAAAGTTGACGCCATGGGACTGGCCTGCCCGCTGCCTGTGGTGAAAACCATCAAGGCGCTGGAGGCTCTGACCGGCCCCGCCGCCGTGGAGACCCACGTGGACAACGAGACCGCCGTGCAGAACGTGACGCGGCTGGCCGAGGGCAAGGGCTTCCGGGTCCGCAGCGAAAAGCTGGCTCAGGCGCACTTCGTGGTCACCATGGAGGCGGACAAGGCCGGTGAAAAGGCGGAGGAAACTCCCGTGGCCTGCATCCCGGACCGGCGCGGGAACACGGTGGTCGTCGTGACCTCCGACGCCATGGGCCACGGCAGCGACGAGCTGGGCCGCCAGCTCATGAAGGGCTTCCTCTACGCCCTCTCCCAGCTGGACCGGCTGCCGAAGACGATCCTGTTCTACAACGGCGGCGCGCGGCTGACCACCGAGGGCTCGCTGTCGCTGGAGGACCTCAGAAGCATGGAGGCCCAGGGCGTGCAGATCATGACCTGCGGCACATGCCTGAACTACTACGGTCTGACCGAAAAGCTGGCGGTGGGCGGCGTGACGAATATGTATTCCATCGTCGAAACCCTCAGCAAGGCCGACAAGGTCATCAAGCCGTAATGCGCGAAAAGCAGCTTCGGCTGATCGTGACCTTCTCCACCACCGCGGCGGCCATGGAGATGGAGCGATACTGCCTCGCAAACGGCATCCCCGGCCGCCTGATCCCCACGCCCAGGCAAATCACCGCCGACTGCGGCCTTAGCTGGAGCGCGCCGCCGGATTGGGAGCAGGCCGTCCTTTTGGCCGCGGAAGCCGGAAGCATCGAGCTCGCCGGCGTCTTTGTTCTGACCGTCTGAGTTCCGTTTATATCGGTTTTTACGCAAAAAGGGTTGTCTCAAAATGCTTTGTCATTGCCACGACCAGTTCGCACTTTTGCTTGCAAAAGCAGTGGTCGTGGCAATCCGTTTTCTCCACACGGGGATTACGGATTCCCACACCAGTGACGTCGGTCACTGGTTCGGAATGACAGGTTCGTGCATTTTGAGACAACCCTTTTCTGTACGCCCTCCCGCCGTCAGGGCAGGTATCCTTCTCTGGCCCTGACGCCGAAGCGCGCTTCCAGCTGCCGGAGGTTCTCGTCGGTGATGGTGGCAAGGCGGGGCAGGTGCGCGATCTTCAGCCAGATCTCGGCGGCCTTCTCCGCGGTCTCGATGAGGCCGAAGGTCTCGTCCAGGTCCTTCCCCGCTCCGTAGACCCCGTGCTGGGCCCAGACCACCAGCCGGGCAGTCTCCATCTTCCTGGCGGTGGCCTCGCCGATCTCCACGGTGCCGCAGACCATCCAGGGCAGGACGTTGACCCCGTCCGGGAAGACCATGATGCACTCGGTCTCCATCTGCCAGAGGGTGCGGGTGAATTCCCGCTCGTCCAGGGAATGCACGTAGGTCATGGCGATCAGATTGTTCGGATGGCAATGCATGACCACCCGGTGGGCCGGGTCGATCCGCAGTCTGGCAGCGTGGCTCATCATGTGGGCGGGAAACTCGCTGGTGAACCTGCCCCCGTCGGTGAAGCCCCAGATCAGCTCCGCCTGCCTGCCGCCGTCGGCCAGGCGCACGACGCCGAGGTTTTTGCAGGGCTCGTACTGCACGTTTTTGAAATACTTGCCGGTGCCGGTGACCAGGAAACAGCGTCCCTCCAGCTCCGGGGCGGCAAAGCCCGTGGGGATCCTGCGGTGGACCCGGGTCAGGTCCAGGTATTCTCCCAGCTCCGCCTCCTCCAGCAGCACGGAGACGTTGCCGCCGTTTCGCTCGTCCCAGCCGTGGGCGTACATATTCGTGACGGTGCGGATCAGCTCCGTCAGAAACGGCGCGGTAAAAATGTCTTTCATCGGGAAAGCCTCCTTTTAGATTCCTTATGCGGATCGGGATTTTGCCGCGGCTTGTCGTTTCGCGGGGATCTCCGGTCCGGCCTCGTTCAGCCCGTTTCCTCCCGACTGCCGGCCTTCGTGAGCGCTTTTGCCGTGCGGATAAGGCGGGAGGCGTTGATCTGCAGCTGCCTGCGGGTCACAAGCCCGGTCTTCAGGCCCTTTCGCATGGCTTTCAGGTCCCCCGGACCGCCGGGCATCACCAGGTCGTTTCCGGCGGCCGCGATCTTTGCCGCGTTCGGGCCGGGGTGCTTGCTGCCTCTGCCGCTCAGCGCGGCGATGATCCAGTCGGTCATGACGAGGCCTTTGAAGCCGAATTCCGAGCGCAGCACGTCCTCGATCAGATCGCGCCGCTCGGAGGTATGGACGCCGTTGATCAGGTTGTAGGAGGTCATCAGCGCGTGGGGCCGGCCCTCGCGGATTGCGAGCTCGAAGGAGCGCAGATAGAGCTCCCGCAGGGCCCGCTCGCTGAGCTGACTGTCGGAGTTGTAGCGGTCGGTCTCCTGATTGTTGGCGGCAAAATGCTTGACCGTGGCGCCGCAGCCCGGATGGCACTGTACGCCGCGAATGACCGCGGCGGCGATCTTGCCGGAGAGCAGGGGGTCCTCGGAATAGTATTCAAAGCTGCGGCCGCACCGGATGTCCCGGTGGAGATTCAGCGCCGGGGCCAGCCACAGCTGCACGCCGAAGCGCTCCATTTCGTCGCCCACCACGTCGCCGCACCGCTGCGCAAAGTCGGGATTCCAGCTCTGGGCGATGGCGGTACCGATGGGGATCGCGGTGCAGTTTTGCTCCAGGATCTCGCCCCGGACCTTTTTCCTTTTGTTCAGCAGCTTCATCACCAAGGCCGCGGGCGCCGGCATGAGCTCCGCTACGCTCTGCGGCATGCCGCCGTCCAGGGCGTGGACGCCTGCTTCATCCTTTGTATAGCGCCGGCTCAGGCGCAGGCCCGCGGGGCCGTCCGCCATGACCAGGGCGGGAAGCTCCGGCAGGACCTTCGCGGTCTCTCCGGCGGCGCCCGCCACCTGCCTGCCGGCGCTGCCGACGACGCTCTTTGCGCCCCTTCGTTTGAACGCACCGATGTTCAGAAGGCAAAGCGCCTCGTCGGACAGGCCCTCGACCAGCGGGTCGATCTCGTGGGTGAGGGCATAGCTGACCTTTCGGGTCCGGAAGGCGGAAGCCCTGAGGGGCAGCACCGGAAGTCCGGTCGGGGTCTCCGCCGTTCTCGGTTCCGGCTTCCAATCGGTGAAATCCGGCCTGCCGAAGCAGTTTTTGCACTGCTTCACCACCGCCTCCGCATCCAGCCGGAGGACGGCGACGGCTTCGGCGTCCGCGCCGGAGCGGCTCATGCGCAGCACGTAGTCGCCTGGCTCCAGGATCCAGCTTGCCCGGGTCTCGTCATAGGAGGCCAGATCCCGCAGATCGAAGGCAAGCCGCAGGGTCTGCTCCTCTCCCGGCTGCAGGGTCTGCGTCTTGCCGAAGGCCGCCAGGGCCCGGAAGGGCTTGTCCAGCCTGCCCTGCGGCGGGGAGACATAGATCTGCACGACCTCTTTGCCGGCGTATTTGCCGGTGTTTTTCACCCGGACCTCTGCCGTCACCGTGCCCTCAGCCTCGGCCACGGGCCCCGTCTCGGCGGAAAAGTCGGTATAGCTGAGGCCGAAGCCGAAGCCAAACAGCGGGCGTTTGCCCACGCTGTCAAAGTACCGATAGCCCACGTACAGTCCCTCGTTGTAGCGGGCGTCGTTCTTCTCCCCGAAGCTGCCCAGGGCGGGATAGTCCCCCCAGGCGCTCCAGGTGGTCGTAAGGCGGCCCGAGGGAGCGGCTTTTCCCAGCACCACGTCGGCAAGGATATTGCCGGTCTCGCCGCCCAGCTGGCTGAGCAGCAGGATGTTCCGGACCGCCGACACGGGGCTGAGATCCACCGGCCCGCCCACGTTCAGCACCAGCAGAAAGCGCCGGAACCTCCGGTGGAGGGCCAGGATGTCCCTCTTTTCCGTCTGGGTCAGCAAAATGTCGCCGGGGATCGGCTTTCGGTCCGAGCCCTCGCCGGAGACGCGGGACAGGACGTAGATTGCAGCCTCGCCGTCGCCCTCCAGCGGCAGCGCATACTCCGGCTCCGGCATGACCGCGCCCATATCGCTGAGGATCGCCAGGGTCCCGCGCTTCAGGGCGGCGCGTTTCAGCTTTCGGAGGAAGCGCTTCTTCGCCTCCGGCCAGAGCCTTCCGTAGCCGTCCAGCCAGGCCTTGGTGGTGATGGTAAAGCCCGCGGCCTCCAGGCCCTCCTCCGCCGTCACGAAGCGGCGGGAATTGACCTCGCCCGAGCCGGTGCCGCCCTTGACCGTGCGCCGGGCCCCGCTGCCGTAAAGGGCGAGCCTGCAGGGCCCGTCCAGCGGAAACGAGCCGTCGGATCTGAGCAGCACAGTACATTCCGCGCCGAAGCGCCTGATCATCTCATTGTGTCTGCGTTCGTATTCGTTCATTCCGGTCCATCGCTCCTTTGGATCCGCTTTGGCGGTCCCGTCGAATTTTTCTTCCGGATCAAGTATAGCAGATTTTTTGCAAAAAGTCTCGCTGTTTTTTCTGAAAAACGGAAAAACGGGGAGGACGGCCAATGGCCGCCCCTACGGCTTTGATCGGACGTGTACCGAGTTAGGGCCGATGTGGGCATCGGCCCCTACGGCTTTGATCGGACGTGTACCGAACGCGGGACGGGGGCCCCGTCCCCTACGGGTGCGGGAACGCGGAAAATTTTCATTTTGTTTGCATATAAGCGCCGATCATATTGAAAATCCCGGCGCAGTACTGTATAATTATTATATTGGTTATTATTTGGTATCGAGGGCCCGTGGCGCGGCGGCCGCGCCGACGCCGAACACGGCTCTCTCCTTCCCGGATCCGACCATGCACGCAAGAAATCGACATAAGGAGGCATCTGCCATGAAGCGCAACCGAATCCTTTCCCTGTTCACTGTCCTGTGCCTGCTGCTGGCCCTGCTGCCGGCAGGCGCTCTGCCCGCCTCGGCGGAGGACGCGCCGCAGACCGTCCTGGTGGGCGTGATCAGCTATCTGCGCGACGAGCTGGGCGACAATTTCCATCTCCGATACTGGGGCGGCGCCGACGGCGCGCAGGACGCCGAGCTGCAGGACACCGGCATCTCGATCCGGAAAAGCCTCGGCAGCGACTGTTGGAGCAACGAGCCCCAGCTGTTTTCCATGTTCACCGCCGAGATCCCGGCCGACGCCGCGGGCTTCAAGGTTTACTACCACGATCCCTACGGAACGTACGCCGACCGCTGGTTCGGCGGCGACGGCAGCACGGCGGACCATGACCGGGTCTTCGTCTTCAACTACAGCGCAGACCGGGCGCTCTACGCCTCGCCCACGCTGACCGTCTCCACCGCCGCGGATTGGGCGGCCTTCGCGCAGGATCTGGAGCTGGGCGTGGACTTTGCAGGCAAGACCGTGACCCTGACCGCCGACGTGGCCGTGACCGTTCCGGCCGGCTCCCAGGAGCACCCCTTCCGGGGCTGCTTCGAGGGCGGCGGGCACACGCTGAACGTCGACATCCACGCCGAGGATTGGGTCCAGGGCGCCGCGCCCTTCCGGGCGATCAGCGACGGCGCCGTGATCCGGAACCTGACCGCCGCGGGCACGGTGTACGCCGAAGGCTATCACGCGGGCGGCCTGGTGGGCTTCTCCATGGGCGGCTCCGAGGACAGCCCCAACACCATCGAAAACTGCGCCGTCGACGTGGCCGTGTCCGGCTGCTCCTACAGCGGCGGCGTGGTGGGCCACGGGACGGATTCCCGGCTGACCGTCACCGGCACCGTGTGCAGCGGGACCCTCTGCGCCGACAGCTACTCCGGCGGCCTGCAGGGCTGGGGCGACTCAAACTGCCTGACCCTCTCGGGCTGTCTGTTCTGCGGCAGCTATTCGGGCACCGGCACCTTCGACCCCGTCGCCATCGGCTACGGCGATCTGAGCTGCGAAGACGTCTACTACACCGCCGAGCCGGTCTCCTCTTATCCTCCCGGCCTCCGGGCCTCCCTGACGGAGCCGGCGGACAGCCTGGCCACCACCGCCGCGGTCTGCGGCACCACGGTCTGGATCTGCGGCGCCACGGAGGTGCGCGGCATTGAGGCCGGCTATCCGTACTCGGGCGAGCTCATTCCGATCCAGCCCGAGGTCTGCTTCAACGGCGAGACGCTGACGGCCGGCACGGACTACACCTTCACCGTCAACGGCCAGAACGTGACCGGCGTCACGGCCAAGGGCTTCTATGAGCTGACCGTCTCCGGCGCGGGCGGTTATTCCGGCTCGGTGACGGTGCCCTTCGCCGTGATCGCCGACCTCGCGGGCTCCGGCACCCAGGCGGATCCCTGGGTGATCGGCGACGGCGCGGACTGGGTCAGCTTCTGCCGGGCCATCGCGGCGGGACATACCTACGCCGGGGAATACGTCGAGCTGAGGGCCGATATCCCCGTCTTCCAGAAGGCCGGCACGGTCTCCGGCGGATGGCAGGAATACCCCTTCTCCGGCGTCTTCGACGGCGGCGGCCACACCCTCACCGTCAGCATCACCGACGCCGATAACCAGGGCACGGCCCCCTTCTGCTACATCAACGGCGCCGCCATCCAAAATCTGAACGTCACCGGCAGCGTCCGGGGCGAATATCACGCCGCGGGACTTGTGGGCTTCGTGAAGAGCGACGAGGACGAGGATGAGAACAAGCTGCCCAACCGGATCTCGAACTGCGTCGTGGCAACGGACGTGTACTCCCACGACTACCTCGGCGGCATCGTGGGCCACGCCCTGGACTCCGACCTGGTCATCGAAAACTGCATCTACTCCGGCCGGCTGATCGGCGGCGGCAGCGCCAAGGGCGCGCTGCTGGGCTGGGACGACAGCGGCGAAAAGACCATTACCGATTGCGCGTACGTCTTCCCCGAGGATCAGGACACCGACAACCTCGCTCTTGTGCACGGACTCAGCGGGCAAGTGACCCAGATCCGCTGCTACAAGACCACCGACGAGCTGTATGAAGGCATCCGGGTCTATCCCACGCTGCCCGACAATCTCGTCTGCGGCTGGGTGGAGGTTGCGGGCCGATCCTTCGCCCTGCCCTGCCGGATCAGCGGCGTCGCCACGGTCTACAACTGCGCGGGCGGCCCCGTGAGCCCGGCGCCCCTGGTGGAATTCAACGAGGCCGCGCTGACCGAGGATGTGGACTACACGCTGGAAATCATTCCGCTCTCCGGCGGGAAAAACGCCTCGGCTTCCGAGGCGGGCTCCTATGAGCTCCATGTCTCCGGCATCGGCAGCTACGACGGCACCCAGGTCTTCGGCTTCCGGGTCGGCAGCATCACCTGGGCTCTGGAGGATGACGGAAGCGGTCAGTACGCCGTCCTGCACATCTCCGGCGTGGGCCCCATGGAGGACCTGGCAGCCTATGCCTGGGGCGGATCCGGCCGATATGACGTCCCGGAGGCCAACATGGGCAACGTCAAAACCGTGGTCATCGACGTGGGCGTCACCGACATCGGCGACTACGCCTTCGACGGCTTCCAGAATCTGGAGAAGGTCCTGATCCCCGCGGGTATGGTCCGGATCGGCGAATACGCCTTCACCGGCAGCAGCTCCGCCTTCACCGAGCTGCGGCTGCCGCCCAGCCTGCAAACCATTGAAATCGGCGCCTTCAGCGGTCTGAGCGACGTGACGGACCTCTGGTGCGGCCGCGGCGAACAGGATTGGCAGGATTTCATCGACTCCTCCGACGTGGAGCTGTCTGACAACCAGGTCCTCACGGGCTGGAACAACAACTGGCAGCCTGTGGATAATCACTGGCCTGTCGTCAGCAGCATCCATACCACCCCGACCTCCAAGGGCGAGGTCCGCTTCACGGTGGGCGGCGACGAGACGAACGAAGCCAGCGACGGCCAGCTCGTCAGCGTGGTCCCCTGCCCGAACGACGGCTATGCGCTCGACGGCCTGCGCGTGTCCTTCCAGGAGAACGGCCAGACCTATGAATTCGACATTCAGCCCATCACGGCCTTCACCATGGCCTTCGATTCGGACGTGACGGTGACGCCCTCCTTCCGGACCATTGAGTACAGCATCAGTTATCAGTGCCTCGAGGGCGTGGACCCCCTGCCCGAGAACCCCAGCTCCTACAACGTGGAGACGCCGGCTTTCACCCTGAACAACCCCTCCAAAACCGGCTATGAGTTCGCCGGGTGGATGCTCAACGGCAGCGCCGTTCCCGTCCTCACCGTCACCGTCGAGCCGGGCTCCACCGGCGACAGAGTCTACGCCGCCGCCTGGACCCCGATCACCTACGCCGTTCACTTCGATCCCAACGGCGGCACGGGCAGCATGGCGGATGAGAGCTTCAGCTACGACATGCCCCAGGCGCTGAGTCAGAACGTCTTTACCCGCACGGGCTACACCTTCGCCGGCTGGAACTCCCTGGCCGGCGGCGGCGGCGTCTCCTACGACGACGGCGAGACCGTGTCGAATCTCACCGCGGCGAACAACGAGGTCGTGATCCTCTACGCCCAGTGGGATCCCATCTCCTATTATGTGGCCTTTGAGCCCAACGGCGGCACGGGCAACATGCCGGATCAGGTCTTTACCTATGACCAGTCCCAGGCGCTGGATCAGAGCGCTTTCACTCTGGCAGGTTATTCCTTCGCCGGCTGGAACACCGACCCCGACGGCCTCGGAACGACTTACGACGATCAGGAAGCCGTTTTGAACCTCGCCGACACAGCCGGCGCCACCGTCACCCTCTTCGCCCAGTGGGAGCCCTATACCTATACTATTCGGTTCAACGCCAACCACTTCGGCGTAACGGGCGCCATGGCGAATCAGGCCTTTGTCTACGATACGCCCCAGGCCCTAACCGCCAACGGCTTCTCGCTGGCGGGCTACACCTTCTCCGGCTGGCACGACCCGCTGAACGGCAGGACCTACTCCGACGGCGAGACCATCAACATTCTTCCCCCCGGCAACGGCGTAACGATCGACCTCTACGCCCAGTGGACGGCCAACAGCTACACCATGCACTTTGAACCCAACGGCGGCATGGGAACCATGGCGGATCAGAACTTCACCTATGACGTCGAGGGCGCTCTGCAGAGCAACGCCTTCTCCCGTCCGGGCTATGGCTTCACCGGCTGGAACACCGACCCCGACGGCCTCGGCACGTCCTTCTCCGATGGGCAGGCCGTTGTGAATCTCACCGCCGTGTCCGGCGGGACCGTGGTCCTCTACGCTCAGTGGGAGCCCTACACCTATACCGTGCGGTTCAACGCCAACCATTTCGGTGCCACGGGCGCCATGCCGGATCAGTCCTTCGTCTACGGTACGCCCCAGGCTCTGACCGCCAACGCCTTCTCCGTCACGGGCTACACCTTCACCGGCTGGCATGACCCGCTGAACGGAAAGACCTATTCCGACGGCGAGATC
>JAEEGL014575968.1_pt1 | contig 13220 bp, 5 predicted proteins | sample 9134231 | NCBI WGS metagenome assembly JAEEGL01 (sample SAMN16246548, study PRJNA631951) | gut metagenome | biome: gut microbiome; feature: rumen; material: fiber-attached | host: Bos | place: Iran: Karaj | collected 2018-10
AAAAGAATTTCGGTTATTAATAGTTCATCTCCGCCTGAAATTCCACAAGCGACTTGTCCTTTTTGTGTAAGAATATTATCTTCAACGAAATCTAATCTTCTTAAAACTCGATTCATATTAATTAAATCATCTTCTAAAACTAATTTTTTTTGTGTTAAAATTTGTTGAATTAAATTTTTAATATTCATTATTTTATTGTTTCTTAACATATAATTAATACTATCATTATCAGTATAATCTGTATTAAATAATGTTTTGTATACATTTTTTTCTTTTTCAATTTGATTTTTTAGTTTTTTTATTTGTTTTGTATTGTTTTTGAGATTTTTATCTTCGATTTTTAATTCGTTGATTGGATCCATCAAAGGTGGTTCAAATTGGCAACGTTTTAATACTTGAAGATAAATATTTTCTAATAAATTCATGGAATTTTTTTCTTTTAAAGATTCGGGCATTTTTAATTTAATTGGACTTATGTTTTCTATTACTTCTAAAGCAAATGGAACTATTGCTAATTTTCCTTTTTCGTTTTTGTAATCTCCTGGTTTTATTTTTCCTGAAGGGTCTATGAATTCGTCTATAAAAACTGCTGTATCAACGATGTAAATTTCTTTTTCTGTTGATGTTGAATCGCTTTCGGAAAAATCATCGTTTTCGTTATTAATTTCATCATTATTATTATTGTATTTATTTTCTATTAATTTTTTATTATTATTATTAATATTTTGAATAATATCGAATGGATTTTGTTTGATTTTATTTTTTTTTTTATCTTTTAGAATAACATTAATATTTTTTTTGCTATAACTAATTACAATTCCAAACCCAAATTTTTGTAATTTAATTAACCTTCCTGCAATTAAATATGGAATAATATTTTCAGGTTTAATAATAATTAATCTATTACATTCTTCTAAATTTTCAATTTGAAATTTAATATCCAAAATTTTTTTCGCAATTTCAATTTTTTGATAATCAACATCCTCAAAATCTTTTTTATATTCAAAATACTCTTCAAACAACTTTTCTTTCAAAATCGGAACATTTCTTTCATTTTGAAACTGTAAAAAACTTCTTTTCACAATAAATTCACTTTCCAAACCTTCTAATCTAAATAAATTAACTAATTGATTATAATTAAAATGAAAACTACTATTTAAAGGATCAGCTTTTCCTTTAAGCATATTTTTACATTTTTCAGGTTCCATTTCTTTATTAATCATTACTATTACAATTCCAATTTCATCTATTCCTCTTCTTCCAGCTCTTCCGCTCATTTGAATGTACTCTCCTCCTCCTAACCATCTTCTATCATCTCCGTCCCATTTATCTACGCTTGTAAATACTACTGTTTTCGCGGGCATGTTTATTCCCATTGAAAATGTCTCAGTTGAAAATAAAATTTTTAATAAACCTTCTTGAAATAAAAGTTCTACACATTCTTTTAATATTGGTAACATTCCTCCATGATGTATACCTATTCCATTTAGTAATATTGGCTGCATTTTTGTTATGCATTCTAGTTTTTGATCTTCTTCTGATAATGTGTTTATTGCGTTTGTGAATATTTTATTTATTAGTTCCTTTTCGCTTTCGATTGAATAGTCTTTTTTTTTAAATAGTTTTATTGCGTTGTTTTCACATTCTCTTTTTGAGAAACTGAAAATTATTGCGGGATCGAGTTTTTTTTCAATAATTAAATCGACGATTTTTTTAATTTCATTGTCGGGTTTTTTATATTTTTGTTTAAAATCGTTATTATCTAATCGATTTCCATCTTTTAAAACTTCCAAAGCTTTTCGGAAATTTTCATCTTTAAATCTATTTTTTGAATCAACCACTTTTAATATTTCTTTCCCACCTTTCGGAAAAATGTAATGCTGCAAAGGCACAGGTCGAAAATCCGTATAAACCACATTGCAAGGTTGTTGTTTGATTTTTGATATCCACATTGCGAATTCTCTCGCATTAGGAATCGTCGCTGATAAAAACACATAATTTATTTTATTCGACAATAAAATTATCGTTTCTTCCCAAATTACACCTCTTTCTTTATCTCTCATATAATGAACTTCATCGAAAATGACCCATGCAATTTCTTTTGTTATTTCTGTTCCTTTAAAAAGCATGTTTCGTAATATTTCAGTTGTCATTACTAAACAGGAAGCGTTTGTGTTTATTGCAACGTCGCCGGTCATTAAACCAACGTCTTTAAATTCTGATATTAAATCTCGATATTTTTGGTTGCTTAATGCTTTTATTGGAGATGTGTAAATTACTCTTTGTTTGTCTCTCAATGCCATTGCGATTGCGTATTGAGCTACTACTGTTTTTCCTGCTGATGTGTGAGCGGCGACTAAAACGCTTTGATGGTTTTCTAAACATAAAATGGCACGTTCTTGAAAATTGTCCAGTTTGAATTTAAATGTTGTTGCTGGTTTTTGAGCGGATGGGGTTAATTTTTTTAAAGGGGAGTTTATTGTGTTGTCGTATATTATTTCGTGGAAACCTCCGTCGAATGTTTCTTTTTCTATGTTCATGTTCATGTTTATTTGAGATGATATTATTTCTTCTTGATTTTGTTTGTTTTCTATGGAATTGAAGGTGAAATTTGGGAAAATTTTGGCTATTTGTTTTGATATTAAAATGTCTTCTTCTTTTGATGTTAATTCAATTTCGGTTTCGTTTGAAATTGTTTTATTTTCGTTTGGTTTATTTTCGTTTGATTTATTTTCTTTGTTTTCGTTATTTTCTTTGTTTTCGATGTTGTTTTGTGAATTTTCACTGTCGGAATTTAAAATTTCTTTTTCGCGTTTTTTTTTTTTTCCTAGAATTTTATTAGAAAATTTTTTATTTGATTGAGTGTTACTTTTATTATTTTTATCTGAATGTTTTTTATTTTCATTTGGTTCTTTTATTCCAAAATCTTCGAATAAATCATTGCTTTCCATCTTATTATTATTATTATTAAGACTATTATTTTATAAGATAAATATTTAGAATATAATAAAATATTAAAATATTATTAAAATAATAGACAAAATATGAAAATTAATATTTAAATAAAAATTTATTAAAAAATATTAAAAAAATAAAATAAATTATTCTTTTTCTCTTTCCATCGAAATTGAAACATTTTTTAATATTTTTTCAATAACTAAATAAAGTGTATTTAACATATTTTCATCAATAGGAAAATTACAAACTGCTTTACATAAAAACATTGTTGCAATGTCAATATTACATTTATCTTCATTAATCATTTTTCTTAAATGATCAATTACTTTTTTAATAATATTTTTATAATCATCATTTAAATCTAAAAAAAAATCATTTTCATCATAATTTGATTTCAATCTCAATTTTTGTTCATTAATATTCAAATCATAATTTGAATTTACAATTTCAAATATTAAAATTGGTAAAATTTCCATTTCAACAGAAAAATCTGAATTTTCTTTTATTTTATAAAATAAATTTTTTATTTTTTTTTTGTCTTTTTTTATTTCATTTATTTCTTTTATTGTTTCTTTATTGTAAATTTGTTTTTTATCTTCATTTTGAGCAGAAAATAAATTAATTCGATTAATAATATTATCAAGAACTTCTTCTTTTTCGTTAATAGAAACTTTTTTCGTATCTAAATCAGGAAAATCATTAGAATTTTCATTATTTTCATTAGAATTTTCATTTGAAATATAATTAACATTATTTTTAATTTGACTGTTTGAAAAAATGTTACTATCATTTTCATTATTATTATCAAAATCATTATTATTATCATAATTATTATTATTATCATAATTATTATTATTATCAAAATCATTATTATTATCAAAATCATTATTATTATCAAAATCATTATTATTATCAAAATCATTATTATTATCAAAATCATTATTATTATCATTTGTATTATTAATAATAATTTTTGTGTTAGTTAAATTATTTAAAGAACTTTTTTTATTGTTAAAATCATCTGATGAATCATTATTATCTTTATTCATTATTATTGACATTTTATTATCGATTATGTTTTTTTCATTTAAATCTACAACATTTCCTTTATTTAAATCATGTTCGAATGTTATTATTTCTTTTTTTACTATTGGTTTTGAAAATTTTTTTTGTTGTTTTTTAATTTCTATCATTTTTTTTAATTCTTCTTCTTCTTTTTTTAATTGTTCTTGTAATTTTTTTTTACGAATTTCATCTAATTTTCCTGGTTTATGATTCATGTTTAATTCATATATTTTTTCTTTTATTAATTTATATTTTTTCTTCTTTTCTTTAATTTCAAGATCAGTTTCAAATGAATCTTCGATTTTTGCTTTTGATTTTAAAATTTCTGTGTTTGTATTATTAAAATTATCAACATTTTCATTAATAATTACATTTTCTTCTTCATCTTTTTTTTTTTTCATTAATTCATTTAAATTAGTATTAATTTGTTGTTCCATAATTTTATATTTTTTTAATAAATCTTTTCTTTGTTTTGAAAGTTCATTATTTTTATCATTTAATTCTTTAATTTTATTCAAAAGTTCTTCATTAATATTTTGCATTTTTGAGCAATATTCATTTTCAATTTGAAACATTTCTTCATTTTTTAATAATTGATTTTCCAAAATCGCTTTTGTTGCAATTAATTCACTTTGTTTGTCTAAAATTCTTTGATCAATATTTTTTTGAAGATCAATTGGATAATTATTATATAAATAATCTTTTAAAGTAAATTTTGAATATTCTAAAACAGAAGGATTTTTATTTTTTGAATTAAATTTTTCATAATGTTTTATTGAATTATCAATTAAATTTTGAGAATAAGTTTTATTTCGTTCAGAAGCTTTTGAATTTTCTGATTTTAATTCATCTAACGTGTGATTTGAATATTTTGTTGATTGCTGTTCAGGAAGGTCGTTTATTAAAACGTGAGGACGAAATTTTGTTGTTTTGTATAAATAATAATTTGAAAAATCAGCTGGTGAAGGATATTTAAATTTATATTTTTCATTATTATTATTATTATTAATTTTGTTGTAATAATCATTGTAAATTGAAAAATTATTATCATACATTTTTTTATTTAATTTTATTTAAAACAAAGAAAAAATTATTATTATTATTTTAATAAAAATTTTTATGTTTAATAATAATAATAATGAAAATTTATTAAATAATAATAATAATGAAAATGATGATTTTAATTATTTTAATAAAAAATTTAATATTATCGATTCGAAAAATGTAAAAAAACTTTTTAAAATAAAATCGATTTTTAATAAAATGATTAAAATTTCATTTGGTGAAATGTATTTACAATATTGTATAATAATAAAAATTTCATCGAAAATAAATAAAAAATTAATAAAAAATATTATTAAATTATCACATCCAAATATTTTAATTTGTTTTGGTTTAATGTTTAAAAACAATAAAAATTATTTAATTTATGAATATTATTCAGAAATTAATTTAATCAAATTAAAAAAATTTTATTTTAAAAAAATTAATAATAAAAAACAAATTTTTTTAATAATTTTAATAATAATTAATAAATTATCATCAGTTTTAACGTTTATTTATTCATTAAATTCTGCTTATTTAAACATTCATCCTAAAAATATTTTATTTGATAAAAAAATTCTTGAAAGTGAATTTGAAATTAATAATTTATTTTATAAAAAAAATTTCATTGAAAATAATAATATTATTAAAATTATTAATGTTGGAATGTATCAAATTTTTAATAAAAATAATTTTTCAAATGAAAATAATTTTTATTCAAATGAATTTAAAAATTTTATTTTAAATGAAAATAATTTTTTATTACAAAATGAAAATTTTGAATTTTTTGATGTTTTTAGTTTTGGAAAAATAATTTTATTTTTATTGAAAGATGAAAATATTTTTAATGATAATTTTAATGATGATTTTAATAAATTTAATAATGAAATTAAAAATTTAATTTCAAATTGTTTAAATGATGATTATAAAAAAAGAATAAAATTCAATGAAATTATTAAAATTACAAATAATTTAATAAATGAATGTCAAAATAATTTAATTAATGAAAAAAATAAAAATAATAATAATAATAAAAATGAAAATTTATTAAAAGAATATTACAACGATTTTTCTTATTTTGAATTAAAAAAATTCTATACAAAAAATCAAATAATTCAACAATTAAATTCAAAAAAAAAACTCGAAAATGAATTAAATTCATTAAACATTAAAATAAAAAATTTACACAAAAATTCAAAATAATTAAAATAAATATTATAATAATAATAATTAAATAAACATTGATTCTTTAATATTTTTATATTTTTCATTCAACTCCATCAACAAATTTTTATTTTTATTCAACCATTCTCCAAGAATAATTTGAATAGTTTCATAAACCATTTCTTCATTTTCTTTAAGTTTTTTTCCATCATCTTGCATATTAATAATACTTCCAACTTGAATAATAATAAGCACTTCATCATGTGTTTTATCAATAATCGGGTAGGTAATTAAATTCGAATTCGTTTGCGAATCAATTAAAATATTATAATAACTACACATATTAATTTTATCACAAATATGATAAACTTTTTTTTGAAAAACATAATAAGCAATTCCAATGTTTGTTTTTTTATGAAATTTATTTTCAGATAAATTATACAACAATCCATTCACATTAAATAAAACTTGCACATGCGATGCATTAAAAGCATCAATTAACATTCTTTCAGTCAAATCATTAAAATCAATTAAATTTTTAACTTGAATTAAATTCACACTGAATTTTATTATTAATTTCAAACGATTTATTTGCAATTCAGCTTCACCTTTATTAATATTATTTTTTAATATAATACTCGCTTGTTGAGACAAAACACAAAAAAGTTCTTCATCATTCGAATCAAAAGCAACTTTAATATTATTAAAATTAATATTATTATAATTATTATAAACATCAAAATCATTAAAATTTTTCTTTTTGTTTATTGCTTGAATTGCTCCAAAACAATGATTATCATTATCAATTAAAGGATAGCAAAGAATATTTTTAGTACGAAATCCAGTTTTTTTATCGATTTCTTTATTAAATCTTACATCTTGATAAGCATCGTCGATTTTTAATTTTTCTTTGTTCATAAACACATGGCCAACGATTCCTTTGTCTTTTGGAACTTTTATTTGGTTTTTTTTTAATCCTTCTGCTGAATGAACTATCAACATGTCTGTGACTGATTCGTATGTGAATAAAGAAACTCTTTCGCAATTTAAAACTTTCGTTGTGATTTTTATTAAAGTCGAGGCGGAATCGCCTAATTCTATTGAATTTATGAGATTTAGGGATGAATTTAGGAAGAGTTTTATTCGCTGAATTAAAATCATTGCGTTTTTGAAATCTTTTATTAATAATCCTATTGTATCGCAGTAATTTGTGAGAATGTTCGTTTCGGAATTTTTAAATTCGTTTATGAAATCATCGTCGTTTAATGTGAGTTTGTATAAATCTGTTATTGTTGGATTTGTGTATAATTCATATAAAGCGGAATTTGAAAGAGATAAAAATGAAATTCCTAAATTGTTGCTTTGTAAAATTGGTTTTTGAGTTAGTTGATTTAAAGAAAGAATTTCATCGTAAGGATTTTTTTTTTTTTGGATGTTGTTGTTAATGTTGTTGTTGTTGTTTGGGTTAAGATAATAAATGTTTTTTGATGATTCATCTTTTTCTTCTTTGTTGATTGTTGCGTTGTTTTTTAAAGAAAAAAAACCGGTTTTGTTAAATGAAATTGTGTTTATGCGAGTGAAACGTTTTTTTCGGAAAAAATTTGGATTATTTTCATTATTTTCAGTTATTTCATTACTTTCATTGTTTTTATTATTATTATTATTATTATTATTATAATTATTATTATAATTATTATAATTTGTTTTATTGTAATTAATATTATTAATATTATTATTAAATAAATCATCATCTTTATTATTTTCTTTATTTTTTGTATTAAAAAAAGTAATGAATTTTTTTGTTGTTTTTTTAGATGAACTATTAATTTTTTTATTTAAAGAAATTTTAAATATTTTTTTTTCTTTAAAAAAATTATCATCAATAATATTATTATTATTATTATTATTAGTTTTATTATTATTAATATTAATAACAGAATTTTTATTATTCGATTTTTTTCTTAAATTATTATTATTATTATTTTTTTTTTTAATAACCGGAAAATGTTCAATATCATTAACTAAATTTTTAAAAATTTTTTCTTTTTGATCCATAGTAAAACACAAATATTGATTAGTATTTTTTAATTCTTCAATAATTTTTTTTAATTTTTTAATTTTACATTCTAATTTTAAAATCGTCGTATAATTTTTACATTCTTTTCCACCTGGACATTCATTATTAAAATAATAATCAGTTTTAAAATAAAATTTATCTTTTTCTTTTTCAGATTTAATAATAGAAATTTCATTTCTATTTGTTAAAAAAGGAGAAGTTTTTTCATATAAAAATTTTTTTTTCATATTTTTATAATTTAATTTATAAAAATGATATTTTTTTAATTATAATTTAATTATTAATTAAAATAATATTAATATTCTTCATAATCATTGTAATTTTTTTCTTCAATTTTTTCATTATTATTATTATTATCAAATCCCATAAAAAATTTATTATAATCATCATCATTATTATTATTTTCATTTTTATTATTTTCTTCTTCGAAATTTTCTTCTTTTATTGTTTCATATTCATTTTCTTCTTCTTCTTCTTCATTTTCCGAATTTTTATTATTATTTAACATTGAACATTCTAATGAATTTTTTTTATTTTTTTTTGTTGATTTGTTTTTATTTTGATAATTATAATCTAATGTTTTATCTAAATTTATTTGTTTTTTTTTCTTTTTTAAAGGTTTTTTATTTTTTTTTATTTCTTCTGTTAAATTTTTATTTTTTTCATTTATAATTTTTAATTCAATTGCACATTCATCACATTTTTCTTCTTTAATGTGATTTAATAATTCATTGTAATTTGATAATGAAAATTTAATATTATTTTTTTTGCAAATAATTTCAAAAGTTGAATTTTTTTCTTTTAATTCAAAATTTTGTTTTTTTAATTTTAAATTATTATTATTATTATTATTATTATCATTTTGCATACTATTATTTAAAGATGAAAAACTTTTTGAATTTGTGTTATTATTATTATTAAATGAATTTTCATCTTTATTTTCTATATTTAAAATCATTGAATTTTCCATTTAATTTTAATTTTAATATTTAATAATAATTTTTTAATTATTTAGTCTAATTTTTATTTAAAAAATAGAAATTATTTTTTTTTCATTTATTTTTTTTATTATTTAATATTAAATATTTATATAAAAAATTAAAAATATTATTTAAAATTTATTGTTTTTTCATACAATTCATTCGTAATGAATTTTCTTTTAACCAATTTTAATTTCATAATTTTTCTTTTAATTGTTTTAAACAAAAGTGGACTAAAACTAATTAATTTTTTATTAAAAACCATTTTATTTTCATTATTTAACATCCAATAATTTTTAAACAAAGTTTTATAAAAATACAAATGAAAATTATTATATTTAATAAAAAAATTCTTATTTTCAATTTCATAAATTTTTTCATCTAAAAAACTATAAACTTTCATAATACAAGTGTCTAAAACTTTAATTAAAATTTTTTGCGAAGGTTGTAAAATCGTTTTTTCAACTCTTCTAATCAAAACAATCACTTTAAATAACATAAATTTAATTAAAGTTTGTAAATTTTTTTCTAAAATTTCTTTCTCATTCACAGTAGATAAAAAATAAATCCAAGGATGACCAGAAAAAAACACCGAATTTATTTTCTTTATTAACCAATTATAATCATTAAATTCTGGTTTTATGTAAGGCAAATTAACATTAATTAACATTGTAAAATCAATTAAATTAAAAGATTCTGTTGAATTGTTCGTTTTCGAATCATAAATTAAATTAAAATAATGTTTTTTATTTAATTGAAAAAAAATGCCATTCCAATTAAATGTTATATTATTATTATTATTACTATTTTCTTCGTTATTATTATTATTATCAATTAAAATTTCTTTAATATTCGATTGTAATTTTTTAAGATTGAAATTGAATTTATTTTCTTTACTTAAATTTATTCCTTCTTTTTTAAAATAATTTGCATTTTCTTCATTATTACTTAAACATAAATAATCATCCATAAATCTTAATAACAAACTTTGTTTTTCATTAATTTCATTTTGAATTTGATAAGACAAATTTTGTTCAATTTCATAAAAAAATAAATTACATAAAAACGAACTAACACTCAAACCTTGCGGAATTCCTTTACATTGTTTCAAATAATTTCTATTAAATTTTATATAATTATTATTAATTATTTTTTTAACCAAAGGCAAAAAAGTCATTTTCGCTTGATAATTTAACCCATAAGTATGATCATAATAAACAATACAATTTTGATAAGACATTTCTTCCCGTTTTTGAATATAATCATAAATATGCAAATATTCTTTTAAATCACATACAAAATAAATTAATTTTATATCAAAACTATCTTTTAATTCAACTTTTTTATTTTCATTATTATTATTATTATTTTTAATTTTGTTGTATTTTGGAATTAAAACATTTAAAACGCCTGTTACATATGTTTGACTTATTGTATCATCAGCGCTTAAGAATTTATTTAATAAATTTATATCAATATTATCATAACATGCTTCAATATCCATAGTAACATAACTTAAATATTTATTAATTAAATTATTATTAAACATTTTAGAATTTTTTGAGTTTTTTATGATTTTTAATTTAAATTCCATCAAACGTTTCATAATTTCTTTATAATCAAAAACAACACAATTTTTTTTATTTTTTTGCATTTTATTTTGAATGTATTTAAAAACTTTTTGAGTATCAAAAAGAACATTTTTTAATGTATTTTTTCTATTACCGAAGATTTTTTTTTTAAATGATGTGATTGGTCTCATTGTTGAAGGTTTAGGCATTAATCTTAATTTTCCTATTGAAGATTCGACGCTTGTTAAAACTTCAGTTGCTTCTTTTTTATTACTAAGAGAATATTGTTTAACGATGTATAAATATTTTGTATAGCAAATTTTAATGATTAAATCATAAACTGTTTTGTGATAATACAAAGATAAAAAATGTGTTCCTTGTTTTTCTGTAATGAAAAAATTTGCTCTGAAAAAATTAATTAAAATGAAATTAAAAATAAAATGAATTAAACTTTTCATTATGAAATTTTTTATTAAAATTACAAATTTGTTGTTTTTCTTTTTGAAATTTGTTTTATTTAACCAATTCATTTTAGTAAATGAAAATTCTTTGTTGTCAAATAAATTTACTCTATTGAAGGTTTCAAATCGATTCATTGTAATGAATAAATAAATTTTATTTAATAATATTTTCATGTTGTCTTTGCCTAAAAAATCGTTTGGTAAAATTTTTTTTATAAAAAACGAAGTTAAATTAAAAATATTTTTCGTTTCGATATTAAAATTAATTAAATCTTTTAAAATTTCCATTAATTCATTACTTTCATTAATTTTTTCAGGATTTTGTGAATTTTTAATAATATTTATTTTATTTTTTGTGTTATTTTTAATATTTTTCCAATCTTTCGTTAAAGGACAATAATAAAATATTTTTTTTTTATAATTAAATTCAACAATTTTTTCAAAAATTTTTGATAAAAAATTAATAATATTTTCTTTCAATTCTTTCGGAATTAAATTTTCTATTTTTTTAAACATATTATTATATTCTTTTTCTATAATTAAACTATGTTCTTCTTTTTTTAAAGGAACAACTTTTCTAAAAAAACCTAATTTTCTATTAAAAGCAGAACAATAATAAATTTTAGTTCGTTCAACAATAAATAAATTATTATTAGGAATAATGTAATTTTCTTTTTTTTTCTCTTTTTGAAATTCATTATTATTATTATTATTACTATTGTAATTTGAATTTGAAAAAACTTTTTGAAAATTAAAATTCGATGTTCCTAAAGAATTTGGTAATTTTAATAATTTACTCATAATATTTTTTAAAGAAATTCCTAAAATTTGAATGTAATTTAAAGCTTTTTCATCAAAAACAAACATTGAACAATATTTAAAAAAATAACTAATAATAACATCACCAAAAATTAATCTCAAATATTCAAATTTTCTTGTATTTATTAAACGATTAGGATAAATTTTTAAAATATTCGTATCATTCAATTCTTTTAAAGAATCTTTTTTATTAAGTCCAATAAATTGAACGTAATTATTTAATTGTTCAGAATTTATTGATTTTGATGATTCCGCTAATAAAAATAATAAACTAATGTTTCTATTGATTGTTATGTTATTTAATAATTGAATGTTTTTTATAAAATTTTGATAATCTATTCCTAATGAATTATTAGGAAAACAAATTATTGAAGTTTTTGTGTATTCAATAAAATTTAAATAGTCTTTTTCAATGCTCATTAATTTCATTAATTCTTCGTAATTTTTTTTGAAAATTATGTTTAATTCGGAAATTTTATTTATTAAATTGTGAATTGAAATTACATGTGAATATGATTCGTTATTTGAAAGTAAAATTATTAAATTTTCTGAAAAATTTTGATGTTTTTCTTTGTTGTTTTGTTCGTTGTGATTGAAAAAATTTTTTATTGTGTTTTTCATATTTTTTAATTGAAGACAAAAGTTAAAAATATTAAAAAAAATTTATTATTTAATTTAATTAAAATTTAATAATATTATTTTTAAAGGGAAAATTTTTTTGTATAAAAATGATATTATTCTAAATTTACTTTATAATTTAATATAAAAATTTTTACATATTTTTAATTTTTATTAATTTTATAATTAATTTAAAATTTAAATTAATAAAAATAAAATTGAATTTTTATTTATTTAAATAAAAATTTTCTTTTTTTTTTTCAAATATTTAAAATATTAAAATAAATTATATATAAATTAATTATAATAAATATATTATAAAAATGAAAAATTTGGGGATTGGGGATTGGGGATTGGGAATTGGGCACATTCCCCAATCCCCCATACCCAATGACCCATCCCAATCCCACATACCCAAATCACTAACCTCCAATACAATATACTATTTTTTTTACACACAATC
>JAEEGL017340337.1_pt1 | contig 13220 bp, 9 predicted proteins | sample 9134231 | NCBI WGS metagenome assembly JAEEGL01 (sample SAMN16246548, study PRJNA631951) | gut metagenome | biome: gut microbiome; feature: rumen; material: fiber-attached | host: Bos | place: Iran: Karaj | collected 2018-10
CATCTCGGGCGCAAGAGCGGTCACCGCAAGGCGATGCTTTCCAACATGGCATCTTCCCTGATCCTGAAGAAGCGGATCGAAACCACCGAGGCCAAGGCCAAGGCCCTCAAGCCGTACGTGGAGCCGCTCATCACCAAGTCCAAGGAGGATACCACCCACAACCGCCGCGTGGTCTTCAGCTACCTGAAGGACAAGGAGGCTACCTCCGAGCTCTTCCGCACGATTGCCCCGAAGATCGCCGACCGTCCGGGCGGATACCTCCGTATCCTCCACACCGGTTTCCGTCAGGGTGACGCCAGCGAGATGGTGCTCCTGGAGTTCGTGGACTTCAACGAGGCTGCCATCGCCGCCCCGAAGGAGAAGAAGGCGACCCGCCGCAGCCGCGCCAAGAAGGCCGAGGCCGAAGCTCCCGCCGCTTCCGAAGCCGAAGCTCCCGCTGCCGAGTAATCCCGGGATTGATCCCGAAAAGACGCGTTTCCTTTCCGGGAGGCGCGTTTTTTGTTTATCTTTGTGACCATGAAGCGTTTTTGGATATTCCTCCTGTTGCTCCCGCTAACGGTCGGGTGCCACAAGAACAATCCCGAAGAGGATCAGGACCCCATCGACGGGGAAACCCAGTCGATGCGGTACTATGTCAACATGTTCGGGTATAACGTGATGAAAACGTACTACCTCTGGAACGAAGAGATTTCCGAGGCCCTGAAGACCTGGGCAACGAATGAGGACCCCATTGAAAAGGTCAAGGCCATCCGGTACAAGAATGCCGCCGGGGAGGATATCGACCGCTGGACGATGATGACCGACGACTACGAGTCTTTCATCTCCAGCGTGGCGGGCGAATACAAGACGGCGGGCCTGGATTTCCAGCTCTATTATGCGGATGCTTCAAAAAAGCGGATTGTCGGCGTGGTCACCTATACTTTTGCGGGGTCTCCGGCAGAGAAAGCCGGCCTCTTGCGGGGGGACGTGTTCACCAAGGTCAACGGTCAGGAGATGACGGTCGACAACTACAGCTCGCTCCTGTCGGAAGCCATTTATGGGGGCGGTACGTTCCAGTTGACCCTCAAGAACGGGAAGACCGTGTCCCTGACGCCGGTGGTGATGGCGGAAGAAGCCGTGAACGTCGTCCGCGTGCTGGAATCGGGCGGAAAGAAGGTCGGCTACATGCACTATACGGACTTTACCCGGCTGTCGCTGGCCGGGCTGATGCCGGCTTTTCAGGATTTCAAGGCCGAAGGGATCGATGACCTGGTCCTGGACCTCCGCTACAACGGGGGCGGCTATGTGGACGTGTGCACCGTCCTGGGTTCGCTGATCGCGCCCCTGGACAAGGTGAACGAGGGGGCGGTCTTCACCACCGAAGTCATGAACGCCATCCTCACGGAGGCCTGGGAGGAAGAACCGACCTGTTTCCAGGCCGATTTCGGGGAAGTCGAAGTGAGCAAGGGGGTCAAGGTCCGCTGTGCCGCGGCCGAGGCCAATCCCGGCGTACAGCACCTGTATGTCCTGACCACATCCAATACCGCTTCCGCCTCTGAAAGCCTGGTTTGCGGACTGAGGCCTTATATGGACGTGACGGTCATCGGCCAGCAGACGCACGGAAAGTATTGCGCCGGCCTGATGATTTCGTCGAACCAATGGTACGACGCGGTCAAGAAAGAGCTGGAGGAGGGCGTGTACGACAAGGCACAGCCCTACATCGAAAACTGGGGCATCTACGTGATGTATGCCCGCTATGCCGACTGCAACGGAGAGACGATCTCCATGCCCGACGGCATCGCCCCCGACGTCCTGCTGGACGACGACCCCATGGACGGCTATGCCCTGGGTGATCCGCGCGAGACAATGCTCGCTGCGGCGCTGGCCCGCATCGGCGGCCAGTCCGCCGCCTCGTCGCCATCGGCCCGCACCCGCGCCATCGAACCGTCTCTGGCGCTTCCCACCCCCGATGCCCTCCGCCGTCCCGGCTTCGGTGTCCTGGTAGGGGATCCGCATCGCAGGTTTGAATAAGTTTTTTCTTTTCATCAGATTTTCCATGAAATGGCTTACGATTCGTAAGTCATTTTCTTTTTTATCTTCAAACAATCCTTGAATTCGGGCCGTAATCATCTGAATTATAGAGTTGTATGCGGGACTGTAAATTTGCTATTTAATAAAATAATTTCTTAATTTGTTTTCTAGAGTAGTGTATTCCAATACCGAAAACTTAAATAACAGTAACAGAAATGAACGAAATGCGTGTGAAGGCGCTTTATGAGGCGCCTGAAGCGGAGGAGATTGTGTTTGTCGAACGATGGGATCTGATGAATGATCCTTCCACTATCGTCAAGCCTGGGGAGGAAGAAGACTGGGGAGATTTTTAATAGCGTCGAAGGAAATGAAAGCATCGATCAGATTTATCATGGCCATCCCCTGGGTGATGGCTGTACTGGCAGGCTGCCAGAAGCAGGAGGAAATGGATCTTGCGGAGCGGCAGGGCCGCCGCGTCCTTTTTTCTGCGGGTGAAATGGAGACGAGAACCGCTTTCGGAGATCCGGACGGGACGTCCTATCCGATTTTGTGGACGGACCAGGATTCCCGTGTGGCGGTTTCCCTGAACTTCAATCCTCCCCAGGGAGCTGAAGTACAACCCTCTTCGAACGGTCATACCGCAACGTTTTCCGCTGAATTCGTGGAATCGGGCGACGCCCCCTTCGTGTTTTATGTGGTGAGCCCTTCCACGGCCGCCCGTTCCGTCAGTGTGAGCCGGAACGGCTGGAATGTCCAGATTCCGGTTGTCCAGACCCCGACGGACAAGTCTTTGGACGAAGCCGCCCAGGTCCTGGTGGCCAAATCTGAACCATTCGACCGGCTGCCTGAACGGATCAGCGTCTATTTCGACCATATTACCGCCTATGGACGGATGACCTTGAAGAACGTGGACAAAGCTTTGGACAAGGCCGGATTCAAGAATGCGGAAATCCTTTCCGTCGACCTGACTTCGGAGGAACCCTTCGCCGGGTCCTGGTATTATGATGTCGATCAGGGGACAATGTCTCCCAAGGATCCCTCCTATACGCTCACGCTCAACGTTTCCGGCGTGCAGGACGCTTCCCTGATTGACAATCTCTGGTATGGATGCCTTCCTGCGGACATGTCTGAGAAATCGCTGAAGATCCGGGTCAATACGGACAAGGGATCCGTGGAACGGACGATCACGTTCCCTGCCGGCAGGGCTTTCACCGCCGGGAAGATAGCCAAGTTCGCCGTCAACATGGAGTCGGCAACGGTTGCCACGACCACGACGCTGATCCCGGAAATCGTCTATCAGCTGGTTACATCCCCGGACCAGTTGGAGGTGGATGACGAAATAATCATACTGAATACGTATAACAAGCCCAACTATGTGATGGGCACGACGGGCAGTTCGAACGGTATCGAAGCAATCCAGCAGTCGGCGGCGAGCTTTACCGTGGGCGGCGACGGCTATGTCCGCCTTCCTGAAGAAACCTCCGTTTCCAAGGATTTGACGGTCTATTCGAAGGAGAATGACAAGCTGATGTTCGTCGATTACAGCCTGGGAAGTGCCCTGGCATTGACCTCTTCTTCTTCCTGGGGGTCTTCGTATCATCTGGGGTGGAGTGAATCAACCCTGACGGAGTGGACGGTATCCATCGACGGAAACGGCGCGGCGACGCTTTCTACGAGCGTGAAGACTTCTTCTTTTGGGAGTTCGACAAGGACCTATTATATCCGTTATTCCAACAATCATTTCAATGCGACGACAACCTCGGGGACGGTCGGCATCTACAAGCGGACGGTCATCTACAATTCACTCGTGACGGCAGACCAGATGAGCGACGCCAACGATCCGATCCTGAGCCATGAGGAATACGGGGCTTATATTACCGGCAGCAATGCACAGGTGTATACCCGCCCGGGTGACCAGCTCAGTCGCGAATATTCCGCCAGGGACGTTACGTTCGCCATCATTACGCCGGCGGAAGGGAAAGTCCTTGAGTTCTCCGGGATTCCCCTGGGGGCGACCAAGGAAGACACATTTGCACTGACGGTTTGCCGGTACGAAAACGAGGAGGTCGCCTACATCCGGAAATACGGGGTCATCGTCGTCCGCGAGGATGGTCCGAAACTGTGGCTCAGTACCGGGGACGGAGAAGGATTCATCATTAAAAAGTAAGTGCGTATGAAAAAAATAATCATATCTTTCCTGTTCCTGCTGGCCGTTACCTCCTTCACCCTGCTGGCCGGACCGGCCAGGCCGGGTTGGCAGACCTATACCCAGCCCGACGGCATCTCCGTCCGGCTCGAGGCCCATGGTGACGAATGGGTCCACTGGCTGACGGACGCCTCGGGTCAGGTGGTCGTGATCGATGCGGACGGTTTTGTCCGTCCGGGCACCCTTCCTACCGCTGAGGAGGTTTCCCAAAAAACGGCCCAGCGCGACGAAGCCGAACGCCGTCGCGTAATGCGCGCCAGTTCCAACACGAATGTCGGGACCCGCCGGTTCCTGGTTCTCCTGATTCAGTTCTCGGACAAGAAATTCAAGGTTTCCAATCCGAATCAGGCTTTCTCCAGTATGCTCAATGACGACAACTACAGCCAGAACGGATGTATCGGTTCCGTCAAGGAGTATTTCCAGGAGAACTCGAACGGCAGGTTTACGCCAGTCTTCGATGTCGTGGGCCCCATTACCGTGGACAATGCCTATTCCTACTATGGAGCCAATGATTCCAGCGGAAACGACCAGCGCCCCTGGGAAGCACTGGTCGATGCGTTGAAGAAGTTGGACTCCTCCCTGGACCTGAGTCCGTATGACTCCGACGGGGACAACACCCTGGACGCGGTCCTGTTCTATTATGCGGGCAACAATGAGGCGGAGAAATCCTCCGACGCCAATGCGATCTGGCCCCATGAGTATTATCTCTCCTACGCCGGTGTTTCCTCCAACAACCGGAAGGTAAACGGGTATTACGTGGACTGCTACAGCTGCACTTCCGAGTTCCGGGGAACCGGATCCACGATGTGCGGCATCGGAACGGCCTGCCACGAATTCGGCCACGCGCTGGGCCTCCCCGATTTTTATGATACGGACTATGCCACGAACGGATCGGCCGGCGGCCTGTATTTCTATTCCACGATGTGTTCGGGCAGTTACAACAGCGACGGTTGCATCCCGCCGTATTTCAATGCGGAGGAAAGGATCATCCTCGGATGGATGGACGCCCTGACGGCCATGCCCACCAACGGAAGCGTGACGATTCCGGCCGTATCTACGGATTTCGCCTACAAGACCAACTCCGACGTAGCGAATGAGTACTTCGTCTATGAGTGCCGTTCGGGTGAGCGTTGGGATTCGCCGATGCAGCCGGGCCTGATTGTATATCACGTGGACAAATCCTCGAATATCGTGACGGGAAGCACCCGGGCGTCCAGCATGTGGAGCGGAAACAAGATCAACGCCTACGGAGACCATCCGTGCTTCTATATTGTTCCTTCCGGCTCTCCGACGTCCTTGAATTATTCCAATGCATCATATGATACCGGTTCCAATGCAAGGAAACTGGCCTTCCCCGGCGGCGGCAGCCAGGCCGTCACGTCCTACAAGCCGGTCGCCTGGAGCGGGAAGGAAATGAGCTATTCACTGACGGGTATCTCGTACAATTCCGGAAACCATACGGTTTCGCTGAACATTTCGACCAGTTCCTGCCTGCTCACCGGCCAGGTGCGTACGACCAGGAACGTCGCGATTCCCGGTGCTACGGTCAAACTGTATGCGGGAGCCTCTGCCGTCTCTGAACGGGGCGGGCTGAAGGCCTTCGCTTTTACAGCCGGTTCGGCGCTGGCCGAAACCGTGACAGACGATGCCGGAAACTACACGCTGGACATGGCATCCTATTCCGGGACCTCGTTTGACCTGGAGGTCTCAGCGGCCGGATATGTCACGTCGCGCGTGTCTGTCGAAGTGGCCAGCGGCACGAATGTCCAGAACATCACGCTGATATCGGAAAACCCCGTTGAAGAGGAAATCCTGTACAAATACGACGCCGAGAACAGCTTGCATCTCGTCGGCGGCGGCAATGATTTCAGCATCATGGGTGCCGTGGGCTTCTCCGCTGAGGAATTGCAGGAGAATGTCGGCCGGCGCATCGACGCCATCTCGTTCCTGTACAATTCTCCGGTTACCAAGGGCGTGTACGTAGTCATTGATTTCGGAACGGAACGAAAGTGCTGGATTCCGGTGGAAAACCCCGTTTCGGGTTCCTATATGACGGTGGACCTGAGAGGATACGGGCTTGCCATTCCCGAAGGGAAGGACTGCTATTTCGGATATGCAATCGAGGTCCCCAGCTACGGTTATCCGCTTGTTTTCGAAAACGGGGCACCCAAGGAAGGCGGCATGTATTGGAGCGCGTTCAACCAGTCGACTTCGACGTGGACTTCCTATGAAGGCAACATCATCGTGGACATTTCGCTGGCACCATCCGTGGGATACAACTACATCATGGACCGGAAGAACGGTGTCTATTCGGTCGGGGACGTGTTCCCGCTTGAACTGGTGACAGCCAGCAATTACCGGAATCCTTCCGAGGTCAACTGGTATTTCGACGATGAGCCTGTTTCCGGTCCGTCCGTCTCCCTGACCCGGAGCGGGATCCATACCGTCACGGCGGAATTGACCCTGCAGGATGGCGGTCGCCAGATCCTGGAACTTGAGATTACGGTGAACTGATTCTCCGCTTGGTTGAGATTAGTAACCGCCGGGATGGGAAATCCCGGCGGTTTTTCCTATCTTTGCAGCCCTATGTGCGAAAAGAGTGAAAACTACGTTGCGCCGTGGTGCCGGGTAGTGGGAATGGAGTTCGAATTCCAGTTCCTCGCTTCCGGCGGAGACGGAGGCATCGACCCGGGGACGGACGATCCCTGGGAGGACGATTATTGATGGATAGCCAGTCGGTTGAAGATGAAAAAGAGCATTAGATACGGGCTGTTGGCCGTCATCGCCACCCTGGCCCTTCCCGCCTGCCGGAACGTGGAACAGGAGCTTCCCGGGATCTCGGAGAAGACCGTCCGTTTCCTGGCCGGGACTACCGGGACGCGCACCGCTTTCGGCGAAATGAAAGACGGTGCCTATCCGACCTATTGGACGGCCCAGGACGAAGGAGTCCTGCTGTCCCTGAACTATGGAAAGGCGGAAGCGTCGGCCGTTACCGCATCTGCGGACGGGACGACCGCTTCGTTCGCCGCGACCTTTGACGCGTCTTCCACGAAAGCGCCATACACGTTCTACGCCGTGTCTCCGTCGTCTGCCGCCCGGGCTATCAGTCCGAGCCGCAGCGCCTGGAGCGTATGCATCGCCCCGGAACAGACGCCGCTCGCGAACTCCGTGGACGAAGCGGCCCAGCTTCTGATTGCGAAATCCACTGAGAGCCAGTCCCTTCCGGATGAGGTATCCCTCCATTTCGCCCACTTGACGGCGTATGGACGGCTTACCTTGAAGAATCTGATGATCGGCACGGCCCAGGTGACATCGGTCGAACTGACCTGCTCCGAGCCGCTCGTGGGCGAATGGTATTGGCACGAGGACGGGACCATCGAATCCAACGGTGCCTCCCACACGGTCACGCTCCATACCGGCGACGTTGCCGGCGACCTGTGGTTTGCGTGCGCCCCCGTGGATGTGTCCGGGGCCAGTTTCCGGATCACCGTGTATACCTCGCAGGGGGTTTATGAGAAAGAAATCACTTTTGCGGAAGGCCGCAGGTTCACTTCCGGCAAGGTGGCCCGGTTCTCGGTGGACATGGCCGGCGTCGACCCGGTGGGGACCGGGGATTCGTTCATCCTCGTTACCGATGCCTCCAAATTGTCCTCCGGCGACAAGGTCCTGGTCCTGAATGCCGGCGGCGATCGGGCGATGGGTCCCCAGACGGGGAATTACCGGTCGGCGGAAACGTCCGGTTTCTCTTTGTCGGGTACGATGGTAACCCTGCCGGAAGACAGCGATGTCCGGATTCTCACCGTATATCGGGGAGCGTCGGCGGGGACCTGGTCCTTCAAGGATAAGGACGGATACCTGGCATCGACAGCCATATCCTCCAAAAACTACCTGTATTCGGTATCTGAGATCAATGCCAATTCGTCCTGGAGTGTCTCGGTTTCGACCAGCGGAGATGTGGTCCTCACCGCCACGGCGGGAACGCGGAACACCCTGTGCTACAATCCTTCCGCACCGCGTTTCAGCTGTTATAGCCCCAACAACAACCAGCAGGCTGTCCGCCTGTACAGGAAGAGCGGTCAGTCCGTTTCCGTGGTCACCGACGACCCGCTTACTGCATCCAGTGACTATGGCTGCTATCTTTCCGGCGCGGTCCGGACCTATCGGGAAGGGAGCGACCAGATCAGCCGTTCCTACGAGAACGGGAAGCTGGTTTTCGCCATCCTGAACCAGGCCAGCAAGGAACAAATGGTCATCTCGGGCTATGACCCGTCGCTGGTCAAGGGGTCCACGACGAAGGTTTCCCTCCAGTACCGGCAGGGCAGGAAGACCATCCGGAAGGGCAGTTATACGCTGTCGGTCGTCAAGGAAGAAGGTCCGAAAGTCTGGCTCGGAGACGGTTCCGGCCAGGGATTCATCATTAAAAAGTAAGGACGATGGGAAAGAAAGCGATATTTGCACTGGCACTCTTGCTGGTCGGATTCCAGCTGGCCCTCGCCGTTCCGGCGAAGCCGGGGGGCATCGTCGCCGTCCAGCCGGACGGCACGACCCTCACCATCTTCCGTCACGGCGACGAATTCGGACACTGGACTACGGATGAGTCGGGCAACCTGCTGCAGAAAGACGCAGATGGTTTCTACCGGGTGGTTACAGGCTTGGACATTCCGACCGTCCGCCGCAACGCCGCCCGGCGGCAGGCTGCGGCACGCGGGATGCGCGCGGCCCGTTCACAAAGTCATATTGCCGTGGGACAGAAGCATTTCCTGGTAATCCTGGTGGCATTCAGCGACAAGGACTTCACGGTGGAAACCCCTCAGGAGGCCTTCGACCGCCAGATGAACGAAGTCGGTTATTCGGCGAACGGCGCCACCGGATCGGCCCGCGATTTCTATTACGACAATTCGCACGGTTACTTTGAACCGGTATTTGACGTGTATGGTCCCGTCACCCTGGACAGGAAGTATTCCTACTACGGCGGCAATGATTCCGCCGGAAACGACAAGCATCCGGAGGAAGCCCTCATAGACGGTTGCCAAGGTCTGGACCAGGAAATCGATTTCAGCCGCTACGACAATGACGGGGACGGCGAGGTGGACATGGTCTTCATGTACTATGCGGGATACGGCGAAGCCGACTCCGACGACGAGGACTCCATCTGGCCGCACCAGTGGGATATCAGAAGCGCCGGGAAAACCCTTTCCCTGGACGGTGTTTCGATCGGCAAATATGCGTGTACCAACGAACTGGACCAGGGTGGATCGATGTGCGGCATCGGCGCCGCCTGCCACGAGTTCGGTCACGCGATGGGCCTTCCGGACATGTACGATACGGACGGTGACACGAACGGAAAAGCACAGGGCCTGTACGATTTCTCGACCATGTGCGGGGGTTGCTACAACAACAACAGCCGCACGCCGCCCTATTTCAACATCGAAGAGCGCATTTTCCTGGGCTGGCTGGACGAAAGCGTCTATTCCGAGTTCGACAAGACGGGTGACTATACGATTCCGCCCGTGAACGAAAAGGTCGCCTACCGGACCTTCACCGACCAGGAAGGGGAATACTTTGTCTATGAGAACCGTTCCAGGGTGGGCTGGGATGCCTATCTGCCCGCCGCCGGCCTGGTCGTTTATCACGCGGACAAGTCTTCCCGCTATGTGAGCACCTCTTACGGATCGGTCCAGGCCTCCGACCTCTGGGAGAACTGGGGTTATTACAACAGTTTGAATGCGAATGGGAATCATCCCTGCTTCTACGTAGTCCCCGCTGCGGATCCTGCCAACCTCGGCTACGGCATGAGGTATTTTTCCGGCTACGGTTACTATTTCGACCCCTCCTATTACCCGAGATTGGTTTTCCCCGGCGGAGCCGATTCCTATACGCCCGAAAGCTGGAACGGGGTGGAGGGCGACATCTCGCTGGAGGACATCACGTTTGCTGACAATCTCGTCACCGTCCGCGCCTTGGTGCCTTCCGAGGAACTGGACTTCAACACCATTGCGGGGGCTGAGTCATATCGCGTCGGCGACCGTTTCACCTTCGCCCTGGAAGAGGCGGAAGGCCGTCATCCGGAGACCGTCGTCTGGTACTATGACGACGAGCCTGCCGGGGCCGACTCCGTCACCCTCACTTCCGGCCGCCACGTGGTGGAGGCTCGCCTTTCCTATGCCGATGGCCGTACCGAACGCCTGACGCTCGAGATCACGGTGGAATAATTGGCAATCAAAAACTTGTAGACGGCTTTCCGGGTACGGAAGGCCGTTTTTTTTGCTTCGCTCCATCCATTTTTCAAGGATTTTATTTATATTTGGTTGCAAAAACAAAAACACCACAAAACAATAACAGCTATGCGTAAATTCTTTTGTTTGTTTGCACTCCTGCTGCTGACCGTTACGGCAGCGTGGGCGCAGAAAGTCAAGTACAACCAGTACGGCGTGGCAGTATCTTCTGACCGGCTGGATGTTGAGGCCCAGGATGGTATCCTCGTTCTCGCTTCCCCCACTTCTAGTTACAAAATCTGGTTTGACACGCGCGTCCAGGCAGACGGTGCCGTTTTCTTCGGTGCGCCTGAATTCGCCGATCCGATCGGCAACGGTACCAGTATCCGCCGTGCCCGTTTCGCCATCAAAGGCCAGGTCGACGAAAACTGGTATGGTGAGTTCGACATGGATCTCGCGAACGGTCTGGTGGAACTCAAGGACGCTATCGTCCGTTACACCGGTATCCGCAACCTGGAACTCCAGGTCGGTAACTTCAAGGAGAACTTCTCCATCCAGCGCAACACCACCTCCCGTTACCTTCAGTTTATGGAGCGTCCGATGGTGTGCTCCGCGCTTACTCCGTCCCGTCATCTGGGCTTCAACGCCAAGTACGCGAAGGATTGGCTGTGGGTCAGCGCAGGCGCTTTCACCCAGGAAGTGGCCGGTGAGGAAGAGTGGACCAACGTAGCCGACAACAACAAGGACTTTGGCCGCAATGCCGGTTATTCCCTTACCACGAAGGTGGTTTTTCGTCCGCTCTACAAGCTGGATAACGCCAGCCTGCACATCGGCGCCGCCTATTCCTATCGCAGGTCGCTGGTGAGTGAAGCTACCGGTGATTGGGGTACCTATCGGGCCAGTGCCCGCAACTCTACGAGCATCAATCGCAAGAAGTATCTGGATACCAATAACCTCCCGGGCCTGGACTATCATAACCTCTGGACCGTTGAACTGGCCGGCCACTGGGGCGGCTTCCGCTATGAGGCGGCCTATGTCGGTGATAACGTGCACTTTAAGGAAGCCCCGGTGAACAATTTTTCCGGTTGGTATGCACAGGCGGGTTATCTCCTGTTCGGCGGTAAGCAGCGGTATGACGCCAACGGCGGCAAGTACACCAAGGTGGAGCGTGGTCGCAAGTGGGGCGATATCGAACTTTGCGGTCGCTACGAGTACTGCAACCTGAATGATGGAGAGGTCTTTGGCGGTGCCGCTGAGGCCTACACGGCTGGTTTGAACTTCTGGGTGACTGAGAACGTCAAGATGCAGATCAACTACCAGTTCAACAACAATGACCGTTTTGCCAACGGCAAGGGTAAGTTGTTCATCGGCCATGACGCCAACGGCGCTGCGGTCAAGGACTACACCAAGGCGGTGGAAGCCCCCGGTAAGGGCGGCGTGGATTACCACATGGTCGCCTGCCGTTTTGAAATCGACTTTTAATGTTCCGCGATGGTATGAAAAAGATTGTATATGCTGCAGCTGCGCTCCTCTTTTCAGCGCTGGCGCTCCAATCCTGCGTACAGGATAAGCTCTATCAGGGCAAATGCTCGATAGAAACACTTTCTTATGCCCCTCAGTTCGTGAATGAGGGTGACGCCGTCACGGTCACAGCGTTCATTACCTACATCGGTGGTGGTATCTCTGCTGAACTGTTTTATTCTGCCGGCGGCGCCGCAGAAAAATCCGTGACAATGACCGGCACTGAAACCGGAGGGGATTTCGTTGGCGTCATCCCCGCCCAACCTTATGACTGCCCCGTGGAGTTCCGGGTGGTGGCCTCAAACAAGGACGGCTTCTCGACCGAATCCAAGGGCAAATATGTCGTTGGAGACGTTCCCCAGGACTACACCAAACTCCGCCTGAACGAACTGAACGGTAACGACAAATTCATCGAGCTTTACAACTTCGGTACGGTAAAGATCAAGCTTGAAGGTGTGTATATCCAAAAGGATGAAGGCCTTAACTGGACGGGAGACAATCGGGTCCTCGATCCGGGAGCCTATCTGCTCTTGTATTCCGAAGACGTAATTTCGACCGATCATCCGGACTGGGATCCGGCCCTGGTCTTCAATTCCGGCCTGTCCGCCAAGAAGAATGTCCGTATCCAACTCTTCGATCCCAGCGGGAACAGCATTGATGATTTCAATATCCTGAACCATCCCGGTACCAAGGTGCCCGGTTCTTATGGCCGCAATGCCGATGGGAAATGGTATATACAGAAGACCGCAACCCCCGGTGCCGCCAATGTCGATGGAACAGACAGCGTTGAAGAGTGGTTTTAAACAAGTATAGACGATTATGGCAGAATTGAAAATAGGCGAACAGTCGAAGCCCCGCTTCGAGTTCCGTAGCTTCGGCCAGTGCTTCTGCAAGGCCCACAAGCGGATGGCCCGCCTGTCCGTTCCCGTCCCCGAGAAGGTCTGGGAGCGCACGAGCGATGAGATATATATCATTTCCGCGAAGAACGACATTAACAATACCAAGATCCGCGACGGCAAGATGGACATCAAGACCTATGTCCAGACGGTCGACGGCCTGGAGCAGTGGAACCCTCTGATGAAAGGCGAGTGCCCGATTTCCCGCGAGGTGCTGGAGAAGGAAGTCTTCCCGGCCTTCATGGTGGAAATGCCCAAGCTGGACAAGGATACCTATACCTACGAGGAGTTCATCGCGATGGTGAAGGCCTGCCCGGACCTCGCTGCGGTGCGCGTGCATAAGCAGCGCTTCGGCTACATGGTGAACAACAC
>JAEEGL010127401.1_pt1 | contig 13219 bp, 8 predicted proteins | sample 9134231 | NCBI WGS metagenome assembly JAEEGL01 (sample SAMN16246548, study PRJNA631951) | gut metagenome | biome: gut microbiome; feature: rumen; material: fiber-attached | host: Bos | place: Iran: Karaj | collected 2018-10
AAGATTGTCAGCTCGCTGGTCGATGACATCCTCATGCCGCTGGTCGGTGTGGTCACCGGCAATGTTGACTTCACGAAGTTAGCCGTAGAGTTCGGCGAGGGCGATTTTGCCGCCAAGCTGACGTACGGAAACTTCATCCAGAACGTGGTCGACTTCCTCATCGTCGCCTTCTGTATCTTCCTGATGCTGAAGGGTATCAACAAGCTGAACCGCAAGAAGGAAGAGCCCGAGGCTCCCGCCGCTCCTGCCGGTCCTACTCAGGAAGAGCTGCTCGCCGAGATCCGCGACCTGCTGAAGAACAAGTAATCATTCTAAACCAACGAAAAAGCCCGCCGATTGGCGGGCTTTTTCGTTGGTGATTATTTCACGATTACCTTTCTGCCATCCTTGATATAGATGCCGCGCTGTGGCGTTGCCACCTTCCGGCCCTGGAGATCGTAGATCTTCTCCGGCGTATCAACGGTATCAACGGTCGGGATCATGTCCATTCCTGTGGGCAGGTCTTCAAAGATGTCGATGACGCCACGGGCGTTAGACTCCGTCGTCGTGAAGTAAGCCTCGAAGGGGTTAGCCGCACGATAAGTGATGAACTGCGAACCATTAGCGTTCAGCACATACTTATCGTAAGCAGCCGCCACCGCCTCGTAGGTTGGCCTCAGCGTCCTCACGCCATTAGTCGTGCCAATAGCCTGTAACGAGGCCTTGACGGTAGCGCTGGTAGCCGAGAAGGTCACCGTACCGTTCACCCTGTAAGCATCATCATACATCGTATTGTTAGGCATAGCGATGATGTAGGGCTGGTTGGCATACAGGTAGTTAGAAGCCGTAAAGCCCGATGATCCGAAACCGTAGAGCCAGAAAGGCTTCTTCGTATCGGAAACGCCCGACCAGCGACCGAAGGGCACGAGTTCTCCCTTCGTGGCATGAGAAATCTTTGTCGGCTGGAACGGCAGCGTGATGGTCTCCCATCCCTGAGCAGAACCGCTACCCGTTGTCTTGGTGAACGAGCGGGTGTAGCTGATGTTGGTAGCCGTAAATTCTCGCGGTGCCCAGAAGCCGTTGCCGCTTGTCAGCGTCACCTGCGAAGCCGTACTGCCAACCACCACGTTCGGTGTGGTATAGGGTGCATAGCTGCTCGAAGTGACGTAAAGCAACAGGTTGGGGTTACGTGTCGACGACGTGGGCAACATACCCGAAGTGAGGCTACGGGTAGGCTTCCAATCGATGTAACAGAGTGCCGAACAATCGTTGAACAGATTGCTTGGAATCGAAGTCACCTTGTCATGAACCGTGACACCAATGAGCTGCTTACAGTTGCCGAAAGCCTGACTCATGATCGTCGTTGCCGTCTTGGGCAGGCTGATGAACTTCAGCTTCGTGTCAGCAAACATCGACAGACCGACGACATTGTCGGACGTTGCGTATGATGACGACTTGTAGTAGTCACCGCCCGCAACGATGTTGGCATTATCAAGGTTCAGGCTCTCCAGCGTAGCGGTCACAGCGCTGTTGCTGTAGTTGATGCCTGCCAACTGCCTGATATAACGGACATCGGTGCCGTTAATCGGACCGGTGATGACCAGTTCCTTGACATTAGCTGCCGAATAGCCGCTGTTGGCAATCGCCGACTGCAGCGTTCCTGCCGATGACATCGTCAGCGTCATGGTGCCGTTGTTGAAAGTAACGCCAGCGCCGAGGCTTGTTATTCCGTTGTGAGAATAGACATAGCTCTTCTTGTCTGCCGTCTCCGGCGTACCATTGTAATTGTAAATATTACCATAGATAATAACCTCATCACCGATAGCAATCTGAGGATTACCCGTCACCCACGGCTTGTTCTCCAGATAGAAGGTAGCATAAACAAGGAACTGGTTAGCTGTCGTACCATCATCAGAGATATAGAAGGTGGCAGTGCCGTATTCGTTGGAGAACGAATATCTTATCGACGAAATCTTACCCTTGATGTAATATTTCTGCGATGACGACGCTCCGACAGACAAGCCCAGGCCAACGTTACTGGCAGCCACTGCATTATAGGGGCTTGACAACGTACCGTTACCCGTGGCGGTCGGCGTGGTACTGCCGCCCTGCTCAACGATATTGGTGAACTTGTTCCAACCAGTCAACGACTGATACTTGCTCTTCGTTCCTGTCGGCACGTAGAGCGTAGCGTTTGTAGTAATATTGCCAAATACCGACTCATCAATAGCTGTCGGCGAGGTGATGGCCGACGTTACGCTAATCAACTTTGAACTGCTGAAAGCGCGATTGCCAAACTTCGTCACCTTTGCCGGGATGTTGATCTCCTCCAGACTTTGGCAAGACGAGAATGCATAGCCACCAACGGAAGTCACGTTATCCGGCAGGGTAATCTTCTTCAGATTCTTGTTCGTCCAGAATGCATCATACTCTATCTCCGTCACCGTCGAAGGTATGGTGTAGGTGGTCGACGTATTGCCCTGAGGATAAGCCTTCAGGATGGTCTTGTTCTTATCGAAGAGGGCTCCTCGCGAGTCCGTCGACAGGATGGTATTGCCCGAAGCTACGGTGAAGCTCGTCAATGCCTGCATAGCACTGAACGAAGACGTCGAAACAGTTGTCACCGATGCAGGAATCGTCAACGTCGTCAATGAACAATACCAAAATACATCGCTGCCAAATTCTTTCAATGATGACGGCAGCGAGAGACTGGTCATTTTAGTATATTGGAAAGCATCATCACTAATCTTTGTCAACTGAGCCGGCAGGTTCACTGTAGTCGGCTTCGTACGATAGAATGCATAGTTACCGATGGTAGTAACGCCACTTCTGACGGTGAACGAGGTGGCCGTCAGTCCCTCCGGGTATCTCACCAACGTCTTTAAGTCCTTTGTGTAGAGCACACCATTATAGGCTTCATAGCTACTACTACCACTCTCCACGTAGAAGGTTGTCAATGCCGAACATTCGTTCACGAACGAACTGCTCACACTAGTCACAGAGGCAGGAATAGACAAGTCTACCAGGCTTTTACTACTTGCAAAGCAGCTTGATTCTATCGATTTGATAGTATTCGGCAGATAGATATTGGTCAGTTTACTTTCATAGAACAAATATGCGGGCAACACATTGTCATTCTCTGCCGTATAGCTGCTGTAATACTTCGTAGGATCACCACCAACAATTCTGGCGGTTTTACCATCTTTCGTCAGACGGAGCTTCGTCACGTTACCCGTCGTCGTCAGCTCGCGTATCACTTTCAGGTCGGCACCGTTCAGCGGACCCGTGACAACCAACTCGGTGACGTTAGTCGTCGAATAGCCACTGTTGGCAATGCTCGACTGCAAGGTACCTGCCGTAGTCAGCGTCGCTGTCATCACACCGTTGGAATAGGTGACGTTGCCCGTCGTGCCGCCACCGCCCTGCTCGACGATGTTGGTGAACAGGTTCCAACCGGTCAGCGCCTGATAGGCACTCTTCTTGCCTGCGGGCACGTAGAGCGTGGCTGTCGAAGGGATACTATTAAAGACAGTTTCGCTGAGGGCGGTAGGTGAAGTGATGGCCGAGGTCACACTCTTCATAGCAGCATTGCTACTGAAAGCATAGTTATCAATCTTCGTCACCTTGGCCGGAATGTTGATTTCTTCCAAACTTGAGCAAGAAGCGAACGCATAGCCACCAATAGTCGTCACATTGTCAGGCAGGGTTATCTTCGTCAGATACCGATTCGTCCAGAAAGCATCATATTCAACCTCCGTCACTGTCGATGGAATAGTATAGGTTGTCGACGTATTGCCTTGAGGGTAAGCCTTCAGCACGGTCTTGTTCTTGTCGAAGAGGACGCCTCGCGAGTCGTTCGAAAGTACCGTATTGCCCGATGCTACGGAGAAACTTGTCAGAGACGACATGGCACTGAAAGTCGATGTCGTCACCGTTGTCACCGAGGCAGGTATCGACAGAGTGGTCAATGCCGAATAGGAGAATACCGAATAACCTAACTCTTTCAATGTCGTCGGCAACGTGATACTCGTCAGTTTTGCGTTTGAGAAAGCCTGATCACCAATCTTGGTGACACCACTGTTGACGGTATAAGACGTACCGGTCTTTCCTTCCGGATATTTCACCAATGTCTTGCCGTCCTTTGTATACAATACGCCGGAGTAGTGAGTGTAACTGGCACTGCCGTTCTCCACATAGATAGCCGACAAAGCTGAAGAACCGCTAAAACACCAACTGTACAAAACTGTCACAGAGGCAGGAATGGTTATACTTGTCAGTTTTTTGCAGTTGCTGAGACATCCATAGTCAAGCTTAGTAATTGAGTTCGGCAGCACAAGAGTCTCCAGTTTTGAGTTATAAAACAGGTATTTAGGTAGCACATCGTTGTCTGTTGCCGAATAGTCATTATAATACTTCGTCGTATTACCACCAACGATGTTGGCACCGGAGATGTCGAGCGAAGTCAAGTTTTTATTGACGCACATGTCGCGCAGCACCTTCAGGTCTGCACTGTTCAGCGGGCCTCTGATGACCAGACTCGTCTCCGTGCCTGACACCTTCGTGTCGAGGGTGCCGGCGGTGGTCAGCGTGATGACGCCGTCGTCTTGTCCGGCTTCCTTCGTCAGCACCGTGTTATTGTAGACCTCATCCAGCATCCAGAAGGTATTATCGCTACCGACGCTATAAAAGAAGACACTATCAGTAAGTACGAGTCTGGAACCGTTATTCTCAATACGTATAACAATATCATCCTCGTGAACGTTAATATAACCTTCACTACAGTTATACTCATCGTAAGCGCCGATATATACTATCTGATTGTTGTATTGTGTGCCATTTCCAGTAAAGCTGTATGTCCCTGTCATCCGCTGTCCAACAGGGATGTGCAATTCCGTCTTACTTGAATTCAGCGTACCATAGAAATAGTTATAAGTTGGTGCCTGGTAGTCAGCCTCATAAAAATGTGGCGAGAGGTTTGCCAACCACACTTTATTGCTTGTGCTATTATCTGTCGTGATGGTGACAGGCCATGATGCTACATTTCTTTGATTTCCTCCAACAGCGGTATAGGTTCCCACAAGTGCCGATGCACTGCTGATAGTCCGCTGTTGCGAACTAGCCTTCTTCATGCTAGCCGATGCCTTCACCACAGACTTCACCTTGACCTTGCGCGGCTGGGAGCCGGCCACGGCAACCGTTGCGCCAAGCAGCAGCACGGCGGTCATCATATATTTCAGTGTTCTTGTCTTCATAATCTTCTCTCTTTAAGGTTATTTCATACCGCGCGCAGGAACATTCGGAACTGGGTTGTCGCCCGAGCCCGGGGCGTTGGGCGAAGATGACTGCAGGGTCACCGTCAGCACGTTCGACGAATAGGTCGTACCATAACTGTTGACGACATAGGCACGTACATAGTATTTCGTACCAGCTACCAGAACGTTATGGTCGACAGTTCCGTTAAGCGTTTTACCAGTAGAGCTGGTTGACCAGTACGTACAATATGAGTTAGCCTTTGTCGGCATCGTGTTGGTACTGCTATAACAGACGCCGTAGTCCGTTGAAGCCGGGTTCGACGTAAATGTCATCGAGAACTTGAACGACGAGCTGGTCGGCTCATAGACGCTGAATGCAGTGATGACTGGTACACTACCGCCGGATGCCGCCTGCGTCACGGTAATGACCTTGTCGGGACTGAAGCCGTTTTTCAAGGTGATGGTGGCCGTGCGAGTTGTATTGTCAGTGTTAGCACCCACAGAGACGACCAAGGTATGATCGTTGCTCGAACCGCCTGCCGGATATACCGAGCACCACGTGGGTTGGCTCGATGTTGCCGTCCAGGCATCGGTCGATGTCACAGTCAGCGTCTGCTGTCCAGCTTCCGCAGCGAACGTCAGTGTCGTCTTGTCTACTGTCAACGAGTGTTGCGTCTGTGTGGGAATGACCACCGTCAGCACATTAGACGAGTAGGTCGTACCGTAGATGTTTTTAGCATAGCCTCTGATATAATAGGTGGCTCCAGCCACGAAATCGTCTCTGGTAACGTTACCCGTGAAGTTCATACCCGTCGAGGGGGTGTTCACCACGGAACGTATATCGTTAGTGGTAGGCATGGTATTGGTATGACTGAAGCAGACGCCATATTCTGTAGCCTCGGGGTTGGAGGCAAACGTCAGCGACATACTGAATCCCGTCGGCGTGGGATTGCTGACACTGAAGGACACTATCACGGGACGTGAGCCAGTCTCTCCGCCACTGCCGCCTTCACCCCGCTGGCGTACGGTCATCGTAACATTACGCTCCAGACCGCTGATCTTCAGCTGTACGGCGCGCTCGTTACCGGTGTTCGGTGCTGCTGTCTCCATTGTGACCGTTGCATTGCCAGAGCCCTCCTTAGGATTGACAATCAACCAGTTGGGGATATTCGTGATCATCCACTTACAGTTGGCAGTCACCGTGACATGCTCCTGAACGCCAGCCGCGCTCGAAAAGTCCAGCGTCGTCGGACTGACCATGATTTGCTCACTGCTGACGACTACGTCGTCTTTAGCGTCACCGCCACTGTCACTGGGGCATCCCATCAAGAACAAGGACGCCATTGCCAGCAGGGTTCCACGAAACAGTTGTTTCTTTTTCATATTTTTCCTGAATAGTTACTTGGTTATTTCTATTTTCTCAATGACACCCGAGGAACTGTCCCAACCGTTCTTGATGGCATTCAAATGTACGAAGTCGTATGGTGTCAGGTCTACTGAAACGCTACCACCGGTGCCGATGACAGGATTCAGTTCTGTCCATCCGCCACCATACGAATCGCCACCACCGTTTCCAACTTCCAGGCGGTTCATCAGGATACGCAATTTCAACCCGGGCGTGCCGGTAAGGGTCATCGACTTATAGCCCGTCAGGTCAGCATAACAATAATAATACACGGAAGAATTACCATAGACTGTCAAACCGGAACTAAGATTCTCGCCGATACGGATTTCGCAGCCAGCATCTTCGCCTTCTTTGATAGTTGACGAGGCCGAACAACCAGTCCAGACGTGATAGAAATCTGCCGTCAGCATCTCAGTCCGTGCACGTTCGAAGACGGTCATCGTGCCGTCGATAATGACAATCTGGGGAGTGATGACCGAGCCTCGCTCGATGATGATGGGATAAGTACCTGCCGGAGAATTCGGCGTGACAGTCGTACTGATAATGGGGATGCCGTTTATCGTGCCACCCGTTGTCTGATAGGTCAGCGTCGGCACGACACCACCTTCAACCATCGACTTCGCATCGGCAATGAGGGTCACCGGATTCCAAGCACCCTTCACGAGCATCAGGCTCTTGACTCTGCCCTGAGGACTATCTTCTTTCGTCTTAATGGCGTTCAGATGGACATATGGATAAGACGTCAGATCGAGGATCGCCGTACCATTCTCCTCAATTACCGGTGTCAGTAGCGTGAATGAACCGCCATGTTCATCGCTTTCGCCGTTGCCGATTTCCATACGGTTGATAAGAATGCGCAGTGTCATACCGGGCGTTCCGTTGATGACGAGTTTGTCATAGCCTGTGATGTCGGCATAGCGATTATACCAGACATCGACGTTGCCGTAAATGAGGCTCCATCCCCCTATGACTTCACCAAGATGTATTTCTCCGAAAGCATCATCAGGAAGTACCGTCGATGTAGCTGAACAACCGTTCCAGACGTGGAACATACCAAGGTTCAGGTCGTAGGTACCATCAGCGATGGTAGGTGTCGTCGGCTGCTGCGGAGTATCTGATTCCGCACCGCGCTGACGGACGGTCAGCGAGACCGACCGTTCCCTGCTGCCGACAGTAATCATGTGCGACCGTTCCGCACCCGTATTAGCTTCAACCGACAACGTGATGGTAGCATCGCCAGAGCCGTCCTTTCGGTTTAAGACAACCCAGTTTGGAATGTTCGAAATTGTCCACCGGCAGTTGGCCTTAATCGTAACACTCTGACTACCGCCCGTGTTAAGAAACTCCACAGAAGTGGGGTCCAAGTCGATACGCTCACTGCTAATAGTCACGTCATCAGCACCGTCACCGCCACTACTACAGGCTGCAACGACCAGTGTGAAGCTTGTCAACAGGATATAGAACAGTCGTTTCCTCATAACGTTTTACACCTTATTATATATTAGAAGTAGATCAGCAGGCCTAACGCCATGCCGAAGCCTTCAGTCCACGATTTGATGGTATTGTCCGTCTCCAGAATCTTGGCCGTGTTGTCCTTGTCGATGGCAAAGAGATACTCCGGCGTGGCCTGCAGGCTGAAATGCTCACCCAGACGGAAGCGGAAGCGGACACCGGCTGTACCAGAAATGGTAGTGGTCTTATCGTAGCCGCTCTTGGTTGGCTTGCTCAGTTCCTTACCAGTAATGAAGTTCATGGCGCCGCCCACCAACGGGGTGATGGTGAAGGCATTGGCCAACTTGATCTCCCAGCCTAAACGCAGGAAGGCACGCATGGCCGTATAGTTATACGATGCCATCAAGTCCTGCGACACTCTGTTGTAGAAGCTCTTGTCGTCGCTCTTCTGTATGCCGTAGATAAAGCCAGCCTCAGCGTTGAAGCCGCCGAAGTTGATGCCTACAGAAGCCTCAGGGCCCATCAGACCCACGACGTTAAAGCCAGCGCCCACATAGACGGGGTGTTTCTTCTCGGCAGACGTTATCTCGATGACGATATCGTAGACAGCCTTCGACTCCACAGTCTCAGGGATGCGGTAGTCGCGGATAATACCTAATTTCGGGTGACGGATGGTGATGAGCTTTGTGCCCTTGGGGACGTAGATAAGCACCTCGCCCGTTCCCTGCACGGCTTTCAGCACGCCGAGGTTCGGAGTGTACGTGAACTGTCCATCCTTGGCCGAGAAACGCAGCAAGGCACCCTCGACGCCGTTGTTGTCCTTGACGCCAGCCTTCGAGGCCGTCAAGTCGGTCATGTTACGCTTGAACTTGGCAATGCGGAAGTCGGCCTTACTATCGTCGCCGTCCTGTGCCATCACAGTTGCCGGCAGAAGCATCACTGCCAGCAGGAAGAAAAGTGTCTTAATATGCTGTGTCATAGCCTTCATTAGGACTGCTGGGCAGCACGAAGTCGCCCAAGGTGAATACGTCGTTGGGATTCAGTTTCTGGCCCTTACTCTTGTCGAGCCACTCGGGCTGCCACGTACGGACGTGAATCTGCGGGGCATCGGGGTTCGAGAAGTCCCAGATCATGAAGACATAGCCCTCGTCGCTATAGCGCTGGGCGTTCCACTCCTGACGCAGGGTTACAGCGTAGATATTCTTGTCCGTGGGGTGTGCCTCGATCGACACCTTGTCGAACTTCACGCGGATATAACGGTTCGCACGGAAGGCGTTCGACAGGTTCTGCAGATACTCTTTCTTCGTCTGCTTCTTATAGAGCACCTGCGGACTGGAGGGCACCACCTCTGAGGGCTTCGACTTAATGACGCGACCAGTGATAATCAGGGCGTCGTCGCTGAATACCTGCTGCATAAACTTCAGGTCCTTCTTCTCGTAGGCCGTGCGGAACTGCTCTACGTAGTCGCGTATCTCCATACGGCGGCGCTCGTCGGTAATCTCGTTCTGACCGGTCAGCGCCTTGCTGTACATCTTCATGCTCACCGTCAGGTAGAAGCTCTCCATCTGGCCTTGCTTGTTGAAGTTGATGACGGCTTCCTGGTATTCGGGCTCACGGTCGTCGATGTTGTCGGCAGGCCACATCATAATAGGCAGACAGCGCACCTGATAGCCGTGGTTGGTTGTCAGGCAGCGCTCCACAATCTCATCCTCTTCACAGACGAAATGGATGTTCGACCAGAGAACCGACATCTCCGCACGTGACTCGGGCGTGATGTTGATACCCGAAAGCTGCAGCGGTGTGTTCGTCCTGCTGGCACGGTTGGCCTCAGTCAGCAGTCCAGAGATGGTTCGTTCGATATTCGTCTTCAAATTCTGATTGAAGACACCGTCATTGAGTCGCAGGGTCACTCGCTCGGCTCCCCTTGGCTGTGCCATAGCACCGAGAGCCACCGTCAGACAGGCAGCAAGTGCCACAATGCCGTTAACTATTCTTTTCATATTGCTTTCTGCTTTTTATTATTCGTTCAACTGGAACCAGATGGCACCGCAGCCACCATAGTTATAAATAGAGTCCTTATTGCCTGTACGCAGGTTCTTGCGCGAGCTCTCGCTACCGGGACCCAGCACGGCACGGATGCGGGCATCGGTGTCGTAGATGATCAGATAGCTGCGCTGCGGTTCACGCATCGTGCGGTATTTGCCTAACTTCGTTATCTCACCGTTGAGCTTCAGGGGTACCATCACACTCTTCAGGTCGTAGAACGAACGGACAGCCAGGATCTGCTCCAAAGCCGTTCCTGTACCCGCCACTACGTTGTTGCGTTCAGCCACACGTGCTGCGGCACGCTCCACGGCAGCCTCCTGCTCAGGGGTCATGCCTTTGTCGTTATACAGGTAGACATCGAGAATCTCGTCGTCGCTCAGGCCTTCAATGCTGACGACAGTCACGTCAGGCACATTGGTAGTCTCGCGCGCCGGTTTGGCTTCCTCGACATCCGGAGTTTCCTCGGTCTCCTCTGCCGTGCTGGTAGGCAACTCGTCATCGTCCTCAGACTGCTCTTGGAACTTCACCTTGTAACCGGCCTCACGCAGCAGCGACACCAGTTTCGACAGCTTGACATAGGCCAGCACACGGGTCTGTGAGCCGCGATTCGTCTCCATCGACTCCACCAGTTCACGCACATCGTCGTTGCTCAGTTCCACATCCTTGTCGTGAGTCTGCTCGGCAGCCCATTGGTCGGCTTCGTGCATCATCTCGTCGAAGGCGGCGTCCAAAGCTTCCTCACGGTCGGCGCGTGTGGCCTCACCGTAGACGTAATTCGGACTCGACTTAATCTTGTTCATCTCTTTCTGCACGTCACGCTGTGCATTCACCGGCAGCAAGCCGACTAACAATACGATCAATAATGCTAAATTCTTTTTCATCTATTCATATATTTTTTTATTCCTTACTCTCTCATTCTTGTGGTTGCGTGTCAGCATCAGGGCGTTGTGCATCGGCACATAGGTATGCATACGCGCCTTGACAGTGCCCTGGCGGCTGTCAATAACCGACAGGGGGATGGTGACAAACAGCACGTGGTTGTAGTACTCCTGCTCATTGACGGCAAACACCGAGGCCTGCACCTCGTTGTAGTCCACCGACTCAATGCCAAAGTAGAGTGTACAGCCCGTAGCCTCGCAATGGGCTATCCACTGCCGCAGGGGCACGCTGAACTGCTTGTTCTTGAAACCGTAAAGTATCTGTGTCACGTCCATCTGGTAGTCGCCAGACACGTCGCCAGACAGCATCATGTTGGCAGCCGTCTCGGCGGGGTGCGACACATCGCTCACCAACTGGTAGCGCTGGTCCGATTTCCGGCAGTAGTACGTGCTGGCGTTGATGTTTTTCTTCAGATACCAGCCTCCCTCGTGCGTATAGTAGAACGGCTGTGCCGAGGGTGTCAGCGCTGCCACGTCGGGGTCTTTCTGTTCGCGTGATGTCAGTTGCTGGTGCTTCAGCTCGTACTCGAAGCCGTCCTCGGCCTCGCTCTTGCTCACGCCCATCAGCAACTGGTACTCCATCGGGAAGGTCACCGTCAGCAGCTCCTGTCCGTTACGCGTCCATGTCGCAACGTACGTCTTGTCGTCGCTGCTGTAGCCAAAGCCGTCGCCGGGATGCAACGTCGCCACCGTCGCCATTGAGCCATAGACAAACTTGAAGCGGTCGTCGCGCAGGATATGCTTCACACTATGGTCGGCAGGCGGATAGTTCAGCAGCAGGAAGTAACGCTCCAGGAAGTCAGTCAGCACCCGCTGGCTGCCATCGCCACGGATCATGTCCGAGAAGAGGTCGTAGCCAATGTTGTCGATGCGACCGCCGCTGACGCGCACATACACCCTGCGGCCACCGACCTGCGTATAGTTGTAACCTTCGGCCAAGCCAGCCGTAGTGATACCAGCACGCCCCGCAAGAGCCTTCAACTCCTGCGAGCGGAATGTAACTGCTGTTGCGAACTCCGCACAAAACAGCAAAAACACCAAAACTACAGCCCGAAAATGGTGTATCATATTCATCATGGTGCAAAATTAAGCATTTTTCATAAAACAACCAAATAAAATCGCCTGTAATTTCAAAAAAGAAAGTTTCATAGCCTCACATAAGAGAAGACATTTTTCCTGCCCCCCCAAAAAAAATGAGCCCCAAAACAAAGTTTGAGGCTCACTACGTATGGTTCAAGCATTACTCCCACTCGATGGTTGCGGGCGGCTTCGACGAGATGTCGTAGCAGACGCGGTTGACGCCGCGCACCTTGTTGATAATCTCGTTCGACACCTTGGCCATGAAGTCGTAGGGCAAGTGGGCCCAGTCGGCGGTCATGGCGTCGGTAGAGGTGACGGCACGCAGGGCGACAGGGTTCTCGTAGGTGCGCTCATCGCCCATGACACCCACTGAACGGACGGTGGAGAGGAGGATGGCACCAGCCTGCCAGATTTTGTCGTAGAGGGTGACGCCGTCGGTATCGACATACTCACGAAGACCGCGGATATAGATGTCGTCGGCATCCTGCAGGATGCGCACCTTTTCGCGGGTGATGTCACCCAGGATGCGGACGGCAAGGCCGGGACCGGGGAAGGGGTGACGCGTAATGAGGTGCTCAGGCATACCAAGCTGACGCCCAACGCGTCGCACCTCGTCCTTAAAGAGCCACTTCAGCGGCTCACAGAGCTGCAGGTGCATCTCCTTTGGCAGTCCACCGACGTTGTGATGGCTCTTGATGACCTTGCCCGTGATGTTCAGCGACTCGATGCGGTCGGGGTAGATGGTACCCTGGGCTAACCACTTGGCATCAGTAATTTTCTTGGCCTCAGCGTTGAACACCTCGACGAAGTCGCGGCCAATGATTTTGCGCTTCTGTTCTGGTTCGGTGACACCAGCCAGGTCGGCGAAGAACTTCTCGGAGGCATCGACGCCGATGACGTTCAGTCCCAGCACCTTGTAGTCGTCCATCACCTGCTGGAACTCGTTCTTGCGCAGCATGCCGTGGTCGACGAAGATACAGGTCAGGCGGTCGCCGATGGCCTTGTTCAGCAACACGGCGGCAACAGAGCTGTCGACACCGCCGGAGAGTCCGAGGATGACACGGTCG
>JAEEGL012250103.1_pt1 | contig 13219 bp, 10 predicted proteins | sample 9134231 | NCBI WGS metagenome assembly JAEEGL01 (sample SAMN16246548, study PRJNA631951) | gut metagenome | biome: gut microbiome; feature: rumen; material: fiber-attached | host: Bos | place: Iran: Karaj | collected 2018-10
CCCAGGCGTTTTTCCTCGGCGCGGTCACGGAAGTTTTCCACATGTACGCGGTACTGTTCACCAACCGGAACTCCATGAGCCTGGCTTATTTCGTGGTGCAGACCGCGGCCATTCCCATGATTCTTTTCACGGCCGTCGGCGTGGCGCTGTGCTCCCTGACCCTCTCGAAGATTTCCGGGGCGCCGTTGAATTCCGGATGGAGAACCCCGACGGAGAGGATTCCCATCACAACGCTTTTCCAGCGGGCGCTGCTGGCGGTGATCGCGGGATTGTTTGCCTTCAACTTTATCGTTTCGTATAACCTGACCTCCCGGATGATGATCGAAAGCATCGGGACGGAGCTGGCCCTCGCCTCCGCGCTGAAAAAAGATATCTACAGCAGAACCGGGAATATTGAATACCTGAAACGGAATGTGGAGGAAGAGACCAGCACCGACTTTATTTTCCTGCTGGTGAACAGGAAAACGAAAGAAGTCAGCATGAATTACTACGCCGAGCTGGACGAGAACCTCCGGCTGGACAAAGCCATGGCCATGGCGGAGGAGCACGCGGACCAGGACGCTTTCCGGCTGGACGGCGAAGTGATCAACGGCCTGGACGCCATGTGCCTGGTGACTTCCATCGGCGAAGATTATTACCTGTTTTCCCTGCGGGAAACCTTCTCCGCCACCAACGCCAGGGACCGCCAGCTGTATGAAAGCACGCTGTCGGACATCCTGATGTTTGCGGTGCTGTACATGCTGGTGGCCATGTTGTCGGAACGGGTGGTGGTCCGGAACCTGCACCGGGTGAACAAATCCCTGCACCGGATTACAAACGGGAACCTGAACGAAACCGTATGGGTGCATACCAGCCAGGAATTCACAGACCTGAGCAACGACATCAATAAAACCGTGACGGCCCTGCGGGGCTATATCAGCGCGGCGGAGCAGCGAATGAAGGATGAGCTGAAAATGGCCGCCGCCATCCAGGAAGCTGCGCTGCCGAAGAATTTCAACCTGCCCACCAGGGATGTTGAGCTGTACGCGCTGATGACGCCTGCGAGGGAAGTGGGCGGCGACTTTTATGATTTCTTCTACATCGGCATGGATCAGCTGTGCCTCGTGATTGCCGACGTGAGCGGAAAGGGCATACCGGCTTCCCTGTTCATGATGCAGGCCAAAACCGCCATCAAGAACAACGCCCGGAGGGGCAGCAATCCCGCGGAGCTGCTGGAGAAGGTGAACGGAATTCTCTGTGAAGGCAACAGCGCGGAAATGTTCGTTACCGTATGGATCGGCATCCTGAACCTGAAAACCGGGCTGATGCAGTGCGCCAACGCGGGACACGAATTCCCGGTGCTGATGCGCTGCGGCGGGGATTACCAGCTTGTGAAGGACAAGCACGGCCTGGTGCTGGCGGCAATGGAGGGAATCCACCAGAAGAGCTACGATGTTCAGCTTTATCCGGGAGACAAGCTGTTTGTTTACACGGACGGCGTGCCGGAAGCCATAAACGAAAAGGAAGAGGCATACGGAACCGGCCGGCTGGTGGAGCGGCTGAACCGGATGAAGAACTTTGAGCAGCAGCGGATCCTGGAGGATGTGCTGCAGGACATCCGGAACTTTGCCGGAACCGCGGAGCAGTTTGATGATATTACCATGATGGGGATTGCTTACCATCCCCAGGAAAACATCCCACCGGAGCAGAATTCGTAAAACCGTGCCGGGAACGCCGGAAAAGCGGCAAAGGAGAGAAAGAGAATGATTCGCAAACTTGTTCGGCAGATGCTGACAGCCCAGGTGTTTTCCGCACTGACGGTATCCCTTTGTCTGCTGATTGACAGCATTATGATCGGACGGTTCCTGGGCGAACAGGCCATTGCCGCCTACGGACTGGCCAATCCGCTGCTGCTGGCCATCGGCGCCATCGGAAGCCTGCTGGCGGCAGGCATCCAGGTGACCTGCAGCCGTTCCCTGGGCCGCGGATCCCAGGAGGAAACCAACGCCGGTTATTCATCCGCGATTATGGTGGCGGGCATCATTTCCGGGGTTTTCATGGTGGCGGCCATTCTGTTCCGTTCCTTCTTTGCCCAAGCGATGGGAGCGGGGAGCAGCGGCGAGCTGTTCAACCAGACCCGGGATTACATTGCGGGCTTCAGCATCGGGGCGCCGGGATCCATGGGAGCGCTGGTGCTGGTTCCTTTCCTGCAGATGGCCGGGCAGAGCAACCTGCTGATTGCGGCGGTGCTGACCATGACGATCACGGATATCGGCCTGGACCTGCTGAATGTGCTGGTGTTTAACGGCGGAATGTTCGGCATGGGCCTGGCTTCCGCGATCAGCTACTACGCGGCCATGGTTGTCAGCGCCTTCTATTTTCTCTCCAAAAAAAGCGTTTTCCGTTTTACCCGGAAGGGCGTGACCGTGAAAAAAATGCTGGAACTGTTCAAAAGCGGCGTTCCGGCGGGCTTCAGCATGGCGGCGGCCATGGTCCTGGTGTTTGTGATGAACCATATCCTGATGAGCACCGGCGGGGAAGACGCCCTGTCGGCGTTCACGGTGATGATGTCCCTGGGCAACGCGGCCCAGTGCATCAATACCGGCACCGGCGGCGTATCGCTGACCCTGTCGGGAATGTTTGTGCAGGAAGAGGACCGCAATTCCCTGAAGGAGCTGCTGTGGCTCCTGTTCCGGTACGCGGTGATCCTGGGACTGGGAATGGGCCTGGTGCTGCTGGTTTTCGCGGGACCCCTGGTAGGCCTGTTTATTACGGAGCCCGGAAAAGCCCGGGATATGGCGGCACTGGCACTCCGGCTGTACGCAACGGGCCTGATTCCCTGCTGCGCCTGCAGTGCGCTGAAAAACTGCTACCAGGCGGAGGGAAAGATTGCACTGACGGAGATCCTTCATTTAACGGAAGGCGCGCTGCTGCCTGCCGTTGCGGGATTTATCCTGAGCCGGATCTGGGGAACCACCGGCGCGTGGCTGTACTTTGTGGCCGGCGAATTGCTGGCGGTTCTTGCGATCTGCCTGCTGATCCGGCATAAGACCGGACGGAAGCCCTGGGACGGGGATGCCTTCCTGATGCTGGACGAGAATTTCGGCGTCGGACCGGACGAAATGATGGAAGCGGAGATCCGCTCCATTCAGGACGTGACCGCCGTGGCCGAACAGGCGCAGCAGTTCTGCATGCGCCACAGCCGGGACAACCGCATGGGCAACCATATTGCGCTGTGCATTGAGGAGATGGCCAGCAATACCGTTCAGCACGGCTTCTCCAAGGACGCGGAGAACCACCTGTCCGTGAGGATCCTGCACAAGCCGGATGCATGGGTGCTCCGTTTCCGGGATGACTGCAGGGCCTTTGACCCGGTGCATTACATTCCCGCCAACGGGAAGAAAGCCGTGGGGATTCACCTGGTGCTGGCCCTGGCCAGTGACGCGCGCTATACCTATTCCATGAACATGAACAACCTGTCGCTGAGACTGCCCGAAACGGACAAAAAATAAGCGAAAAAAGCCGGCGGATCGCATGATCCGCCGGCTGCTTCATCTAAGACTTGATGATCAGACCCGGTCCTGGAGCGCCTTGCGCAGCATCAGGAGGGCATTCTGATGGCGAAGCTTCACAGCGCCGTAGCTCAGGCCCATAAGCTCGGCAATTTCCGTCAGGGGTTTTCCGTCGTAATACCGCAGGACAATGATGTCCATCATCTGCTGGGGAAGGGAACGAAGGGCAGAGGCCAGCTCGGACAGGGACTCGGTATTCAGCAGGTCCTCATCCAGCTCGGTTCCGTCCGTAAGGTTTTCGTCCAGCTCCGAGGAGGGCTTTGTACGCCGGAAATGGTCGATGACGATATTACGGGTGATGGTAAAAATCCAGGTATTCAGGGATGCTTTTTCCGGATCAAAATCATCCAGCTTTTTGATGATCCTTTCGAAGACCTCTGAAAAAAGGTCTTCCGCATCCGCTTTGCCGCGGATCCGGGCCCGGATATACCCCATGATTTTGCCGCCGTATTCCGCATAGATCTGGTCGACGTTAACGGTTGCCATCTTCTTTGCTTTCCTGTTCCTTCTTCGGAAGGTACATATTCGGTATTCCGGCAGCGTTGACGTATTCCAGTTCATCCAGATCCAGCTCCCGGACCGAGTAGCGGGAATGGACGGAATCGATGACGCTCTGAAGCGCGGAATTGCCCTCGAATTTCTGATAATCGAAGAGCTTTTTCAGGGACTGCTCCATCATCATCACTCCTTTCATCTTTCTTCCAGATCTTTATACGGGGCTATGCGGCAGGATGTCAGCAAAAAAATAAAAAAATTTCCATTGGAAAATGGACAATTTGCTGTGATCCGTGCATAATAATATCAGAAGTGCGCCCAGATCGCAACGCCCTGAGAGGAGTAAATTTTTTATGGAAAATAATCAGCTGTTCCGGCAGAAATCCCTGGATCGTATTTCCTCCCCGGAGGAGATGCACGACTATATGCGGGTAACCAGTCCCCGGCTCTGGATGATCCTGACGGCGATTGTTACGCTGCTGGCCGGTTTTATTGCCTTTGCTTCCACCACCCGGATGGAGAACACGATTCCCATCAAGGTGACGGTGGAGTCCTACGGTGAGGGAGCCGAAAGCAGGACGATTGTTTCCGCCAACCTTCCCCTCAGCCAGAAGGCCAGCATCGAAACCGGCATGGAGGTGCGGATCGGGAATGAAAAAGGCAAGGTTCTCCTGATCAGCGTGATTGCGGAGAGTGAAGACCTGTACGTTCTGTTTGAAATGGAACATGAGATCATTCCGCTTCCGGAAGGCGAACATGACGCCGTGCTGGTGCTGGAATCCACCACCCCCATCAGTTTTCTCTGGAACAAATAAACCGCATTCAGCGTGAGTGAGGAAAACAGCGTGAGTAAGAAATTGAAAAGCCCGGTTAAAAACGGCGTGGCGAAGGTGCCGGTGATCATGCAGATGGAAGCGCTGGAATGCGGCGCGGCCTGCCTGGCCATGGTGCTGGCGTACTATTCCAAGTGGATTCCGCTGGAGCAGGTACGCCTGGACTGCGGCGTATCCAGGGACGGCTCCAACATGAAGAACGTTTTCCTGGCAGCACAGAACTACGGGCTGGAAGTGCACGGATACCGGGTGGAAATGGAAGCCATCAAAAGCAGCGTGACCTTTCCCTGCATCATCCACTGGGATTTCAACCATTTTGTGGTGCTGGACGGATTCAAGGGCAACAAGGCCGTCCTGAACGATCCGGCCCGCGGACTGGTCAGCGTTTCCATGGAAGAATTTGATGAATCCTTTACCGGCCTGGTGCTGACCTTCAGCCCCACGGAAAACTTTGTGCCCTCCGGCAAACGGAAGAGCACCCTGGCCTTTGCCCGGAAACGCCTGCGGGGCGCGGGGGGCGCGGTGGCGTTTGTCGTGCTGACGAGCATCATTACCTATCTTTTCGGCATCATCAATCCGGTGCTGTCCCGGATTTTCTTTGACAAGCTCCTGACCGGACAGGCGCCGAGCTGGCTGTATCCCTTCATTACCGCCCTGGCGGTGATCACGGCGTTCCAGATTATTGTCAAATGGGCGCAGACGATATACAGCCTGAGAATCAACGGAAAAATGGCCATTGAGGGCAACGCTTCCTATATGTGGAAGGTGCTGCGGATGCCGATGGAATTCTTCTCCCAGCGGATGACCGGCGATATCCTGCAACGGCAGGGAACCAACGCCACCATTGCGGAAACCCTGGTGGATACGGTGGCCCCGCTGGCACTGAATACCATTATGATGCTGTTTTACCTGGTGATCATGCTGCGCTACAGCGTGATCATGACGCTGGTGGGACTGGTTTCCCTGCTGATTGACCTGCTGGTGGCCCAGTATATGGCCAACAAGCGCGTGAACCTGACCCGGGTGCAGATGCGGGATGAAGGCAAGCTGGTTTCCACCACCATGGCCGGCATCAGCATGACGGAAACCATCAAGGCTTCCGGCGCGGAGAACGGGTTCTTCCGCAAATGGAGCGGATACCAGGCATCGGTGAACGTCCAGAAGGTCCGGTTTACCACCCTGAGCGCCCAGATCGGCCTGATTCCGCAGTTCATCAATATGGCCAGCAAATATACCGTTCTGTTCCTGGGCGTGATCCTGGCCATGAGGAACGACTTTACCCTGGGTATGATTATGACCTTCCAGGGCCTGCTGGCTTCCTTCATGGAGCCTGCGTCCACCCTGGTGCAGGCCGGGCAGAGCATTCAGGAAATGCGCACGGAAATGGAACGTGTGGAAGACGTGATGGAATATCCGGACGATCCGGTGCTGAAATACGGCGAGGATTGTTCCGAAGAGGAATTTACCAAGCTGTCCGGGGATGTGGAACTGAAGAATGTGACCTTCGGCTATTCCCGCCTGGGCAAGGCTACCGTGGAGGACTTCTCCATGCACCTGGAGCCCGGCAAACGGATTGCCATTGTCGGCCCCAGCGGCTGCGGAAAGTCCACGATCAGCAAGCTGCTGACGGGCCTGTACCAGCCCTGGAGCGGGGAGATCCTGTTTGACGGGAAACCGATTGACAAAATTCCGAGAAATGTGTTTACCGGTTCCGTGGCCATGGTGGACCAGGACATCGTGCTGTTTGAGGACACCATTGCCAACAATATCCGGATGTGGGATGAATCCATTGCGGACTTTGAGGTTATCCTGGCGGCCCGGGATGCCCAGATTCATGAAGATATCCTGCAGCGTCCCGGAGGATACCAGGCCAAGCTGATCGAAAACGGCAAGGACCTGTCCGGCGGACAGCGGCAGCGGCTTGAAATTGCCCGGGTGCTGGCGCAGGATCCCTCCATCATCGTGCTGGACGAAGCCACCAGCGCCCTGGACGCCAAAACGGAATACGAGCTGGTGAAGGCGGTCCGGGACCGGGGCATTTCCTGCATTGTTGTGGCCCACAGGCTTTCCACCATCCGCGACTGCGACGAAATCATTGTGATGAAGAACGGGCGGATTGAGGAACGCGGAACCCACGAGGAGCTGTATGCAAAGGGCGGAGCCTATACAGAGCTGGTGACCAGTGAATAAGGAATTGCGGGAAACGGATTTCTGTCGAAGGGAGAACATCAATGGGCTGGTTTAGTGAACAAATCAAACAGCGCATGGAAAGCGACCAGAATATACTGGAAGATTCCTTTTTCCGGATGGCCAGCGTTGTCATGGACAAATGGAATGCGGAGCGGCTGGAGGATGAACGGCTGATTGCGAAGGAATCACTGGAAGAGATCCTGAAATACTACCATTTTAAAGCCATCGAGGTTCCGGACAGCATCAAGGACGTGGAAAAGCAGATGGAATACGTGCTGCGGCCGACGGGCCTGATGATCCGGGAAGTGAAGCTGGAGGAAAACTGGCAGAACAACGCCTACGGTCCCATGCTGGGATACCTGCGGGAAAGCGGCGCGACGGTGGCGTTGCTGCCCGGAACCGTGACCGGATACTATTTCCGGGATCCGGCCACGGGAAAGAAAACGAGGGTGACCCGGAAAAACGCGCAGATTTTCTCCCGGGACGCCATCTGCTTCTACCAGCCCCTGCCCATGAAAAAACTCGGGGTGCCGGATCTTCTTCTCTTTATGAAGAAAAACATTTCCACCGGGGACCTGATTCTGATTGTTCTTGCAACGCTGGCCTGCACGCTGGTGGGCTTTATTGAACCGCGGGTGTACAACCTGGTGACCGGCAAAATCCTGAGCAGCAGGAACATGCCGCTGCTGATGGGCATGGCGGTGTTCCTGCTGACCAGCGCCTTTGCCAACCAGCTGATTGAGCTGGTGCGCAACCTGCTGATGGAACGGATCAACACCAAGACGTCCGTTGCGGTAGAAGCCTCCGTGATGATGCGGATTCTTTCGCTGCCGGTGAGCTTTTTCCGGCAGTTTTCCTCCGGTGAGCTGGCCAGCCGGGCTTCCAGCGTCAACAACCTGTGCACGATGATCCTGAACAACATCCTGTCCATCGGCCTGAGCAGCCTGATGTCCCTGCTGTATGTGACGCAGATTTTCAACTATGCCCCCGCGCTGGTGCTGCCCTCCATCCTGATCGTTATCGCCACGGTGACCATCAGCGTGACGGCCTCCATTGTGCAGATGGGCGTGACCCGGCGGAAAATGAAACTGGGCGCCGAAGAGACCGGCATGAGTTACGCGATGCTCAACGGCGTTCAGAAAATCCGTCTTTCCGGATCGGAAAAACGGGTGTTTGCCCGGTGGGGACGACTGTATGCCCGGGGCGCGAGGCTGGATTACAATCCGCCGATGTTCCTGAAGCTCAATACCGTGATCACCACGGCCATCTCCCTGATCGGCACGGTGATCCTGTACTACCTGGCGGTGGAAACCCATGTGGCGCCCAGTGAATACCTGGCTTTCAACGCTGCCTACGGGCGGGTGATGGGCGCGTTTACCGCCCTGGCCGGCATTGCCATCTCCGTGGCGTCCATCCGCCCCGTGCTGGAAATGACGGAACCGATCCTGAAAGCGGAACCGGAAGTGACGGAAGAAAAGCAGGTTGTGGAATCCGTGAGCGGGCACATCGAAATGGACCATATTTCCTTCCGTTACGATGAAAGAAGCCCTTACGTGCTGGAGGACCTGAGCCTGGATATCCGCGCCGGGGAATACGTGGCGATCGTCGGCCGCACAGGATGCGGCAAGTCCACGCTGGTGCGGCTGCTGCTGGGCTTTGAAAAGCCCGAGAAGGGGACCATTTTCTATGACCGGCGGGATATGAACAACCTGGATCCCCGGTCCCTGCGGAAGCATATCGGCGTTGTGACCCAGAACGGCCAGCTGTTCCAGAGCGACATTTACTCCAACATCGTGATTTCAGCGCCGCAGCTGAAGCTGGAGGACGCCTGGGAGGCGGCGGAAATTGCCGGCATCGCCCAGGATATACGGGAAATGCCCATGGGAATGCAGACGATGATTTCCGAAGGCCAGGGAGGCATTTCCGGCGGACAGAAGCAGCGGCTGATGATTGCCCGGGCGATTGCCCCCAAGCCGAAAATCCTGATTTTTGACGAGGCAACCTCCGCGCTGGACAACATGACCCAGAAACAGGTATCCGATGCGCTGGACCGGCTGGAATGCACCAGGATCGTCATTGCGCACCGGCTGTCCACCATCCGGCACTGCGACCGGATTCTTGTGATGAAGCAGGGTGAAATTATTGAAGAAGGGACCTATGACGCACTGATTGAAAAGAACGGGTATTTCGCCGAGCTGGTTTCCCGGCAGCGGCTGGATACCTGAGGAACCGGGCCTGAGTTCAGGCCCGGGAATGCTCCGGCGGTTTCCGGATCCGCTTGCGGCCGGGAACGACGGCGCCCTGCGGGCAGACCAGCAGGCAGAGATGGCAGCCGACACATTTCTTTCCGTTGAGCACCGGACGGCGGTTTTCATCCAGGCGAAGCGCCTGATGGCCGCCATCCTCGCAGGAAATGACGCAGCGTCCGCAGCCGACGCAGCGCTCCGGCAGCACGGAAGGGAAGACGACGGTATCCCGCTCCAGCGGCTCGGTGGTGCCGCTGAGGGAATCCAGCCCCAGCCCCACGAGCTGCTTCACGGAGGAGAAGCCTTTCTCCGCCAGGTACAGATTCAGGCCGGCCTTCAGATCGTCAATCACCCGGTATCCGTACTGCATGACAGAGGTGGTGACCTGGACGGAGCCGCCGCCCAGCAGGATGAAATCCAGCGCGTCCTGCCAGGTTTCCACGCCGCCCATGGCGGAAATATGCATGCCCTTCAGGGCAGGATTCTGCGCCAGCTCAGCCACAAAACGGAGGGCGATGGGACGCACGGCGTTGCCGCTGTAACCGCCCACGGCGCTCTGCCCGTGGACCGACGGGGCGGACACGAAGGTATGCGGGTTCACTCCGGTAACGGATTTGATGGTATTAATGGCGGCAATACCGTCCGCGCCGCCCCGGAGAGCCGCCTCCGCGGCGGGACTCATGGCGGCCACATTGGGCGTCAGCTTGGCCAGCACCGGGATGGTGCAGGCCTTTTTGGCAGAGGCGGTAAACCGCTCTACCAGCTCCGGCACCTGGCCGATATCGCTTCCCAGGCCTCCGTCGGCCATGTTGGGACAGGAAAAATTCAACTCCACCGCATCCGCGCCGTTTTCCTGGCAGCGGCGGGCAAGCTCGCCCCACTCCGCTTCATTCTGGCCCATGATGGACGCCAGGATGAATTTGGCGGGGTATTTCTTTTTCAGCCGGCGGAAGATTTCCATGTTTTCTGACACGCTGTGGTCGGACAGCTGTTCAATATTCTTGAAGCCGATGATGCCGCCGTCACTGCCGGAAATGGCGGAGAAACGGGGAGAGGCTTCATGAATATCCATGGAGCAGATGGTTTTGAAGCAGGCGCCGGCCCAGCCGGCCTCAAAGGCCCGGGCGCACATGTCGTAGGTACTGGCCACCACGGAGGAGGACAGGAGGAAGGGGTTTTCCAGCGGAATTCCGCACAGATCGCACTTCAGGAGGTCCTCGTTTTCCGGAATCGGGGTTTCGCAGGCGGGCTTCACCTGGAAATACAGCCGGTTGATCAGGTCCCGGATGGGAACCTCTCCCGGACGGACGCAATGCCGTTCGCAGGGAGCCCGGCAGGTGATGCAGGGATTCTGCTCCGGAAGCCGCTGGGCAGCGACCTGCTCGTTCCGGAACCAGATGCTCTGCAGCAGGCCGGAAGGATTCAGGCGGGAACAGGCCTGATCACAGGGAGCATCCTTGCACAGGGTACAGCGAATCAGATCTGAACGCGGAATCATGGGCGATAACGGAATCATGGGCATTCTCCTTTTTTATATCGTAATTGGAGCGGTACAAAAAACGGCGTTCCGGCAACAGTCCGGGAACGCCGTAAGCGATTCTGTCAGGCAATTTTTTTCAGAATGGTCATTTCGACCGTATGGTTCCGGATGCTGACTTTCACATCGTCCGCCACATGGGCGACAACGGATTTTTCCAGCTCGTCCCACGCTTCGCGGGTTTCTTCGTCGCCCTGGTTGCGCATCCGGGCGGCGAGCTCTTCCTCATACCGCAGCATGGACCACTCATAGTCCAGCGGGGAGGTTCCGCTTTCTTCATAGATGCCGGAAACCAGCGGACCGGCGCAGGCGGCGACGTCTTCATCCGCCTGGAGGTCGAAGAAATTCCGCAGGCGGCCCATCAGCCCGCGGGCTGATTCGTTCTTTCCGCTGGTTGAGGCGGAAAGAAGCTGGGCACGCTTGGTGCTGTTCATCCGCGTGGAAACGCGCAGATGAAGCTGATAGACGGAATCTTCATCTTCAATCCAGAAGGTGCCGTCTGTTTCGCCGGTGATGGACCGCATCATTCCCATCATTTCTTCTGTGAGCAGGCGCAGATGCAGGGCGTTTTTCGGGGAAAGATCCTTATAGGCCGCTACCTTGTCCACCAGTTCAAGGGCAGCGCTTGTCTGACTTCCCTTGCCGGAAACGTGGATTACGTCTGTCTTCATATTGGCCCCGCTCCTGTTACTCGATGGTCAGGATGTCGGAGAAACCGGTTACTTCGAACACTTCCTGCACGATTTCGTTGACATTCTTGATTTTCATGCCACCCTTGCCGCTCATGGCTTTGTGGGCAGAAAGAAGCACGCGCAGTCCGGCGGAAGAGATATAGTCCAGCTTGGCGAAGTCCAGGGTCAGGGAATCGGCATCTCCCATGGTTTTGTTCAGCTCGGCTTCCAGTTCCGGGGCAGTCATGGTGTCCAGACGGCCTTCCAGGGCGATAACCAGGGCTTTGTCGTTTTTGTTGGTGGTAATGGTCATTGTTTTTCCTCCTTCAGTCATGCAAAGAAAGACCTTTGCAATGGATGAACTTATCAAAATTCACATTATTCTAACATGTTTATTATGAAATTTCAATCAGTTTCTTTCATTTCGGACGAAACGCATATCTTTTTCAGCATCTGACGATTTAATCAGGAACGAAAGCACTGCTGCGGCTGTTCCGCCGCATCAATTGCCTTCTGCGTATCGGCATCCGCTTCGCCGGTCACGGGCAGTCCGTGCGTCTCCTGGAACTTCCGGACCGCCGCCTCGGTCAGTTCTCCGTAAAAGCCGGTAGGTTCATCCCCGTCGATGGTCAGCAGGTTCATTGCCATCAATCCTGCCTGGATCCGGCAGATGTTCCAGCTGTAGTCCCCCATCCGGCAGGTCCGGTGGTCTTCCGTATACGCGCGCGGTGCGGGCATGGGTTCGGGATGATAGTCTGCCGTTTCGTTGGGCTCCATGCCCAGCAGCTCGTTCAGTGTCAGCAGCTGATAGCCCTGGGAAATCACCCAGGGAACGAACTCCTCCAGCTTCCCGATATCGCCGTCTACGGTGTGAAACAGATAAATCGCTCCGGGGCTGAGTTCCCGCCTGATCTCTTCCATATCGACGTCCGTACCGCAGCAGCTCCATTGCATGACGCCCCTGAACCCGAGCTGGATCAGATAGTTGTGCGTCCGCAGATCCGTTATACCGTCCCCGCCCATCAGCCGGAAAAAATGCTGCCGGTAATTCACGCCCAGAATGCTGTTTACTTTCTGCCCCTGTGCCCAGATTTCCCGGGCCATTTCCGTCTCCGGCGCCCGGAAGATCCGCGCGTGACTCATCGTATGGTTTTCGATCTCAAACCCTTTTTCCAGGACACACTGCCTGATGATTTCCGCCGCGCCGGGGAAGGAAAGGGCATTCCCGATGGGAAACAGCGTCAGCCCTGCGCCGTATTGATCGAAAATACGCACAATGCGCCGCAGGTTTTCCGTCCGGTCGCAGTCGTCCACCGTCACCGCGATCTTCCGCTCTTCTGTTTTCGCCCGGAAGAACACCGGCAGATACCCGTCATTTCCCTGCTTGTTCATCCTGTCCTCTTCCTTTTTCGAACGTTCTGTCCTGCTCCTATCATATGTTGAATATTGCATCATTGTCAATCTTGCATTCCTTCCGCCTGTGTATTAGTATAAAAGGGAAGAAAAAATCCACAGGGCTGTAGGAATCAGAATGACCGATTCGTCATAAGCGATGATGGATCCTCTTCAGAAAGGAGCAGGTCTGCCGCGGTGCTGGTATATGATACGTTTGATCACTGGCTGGCGGAGAACAGCTTTCAGGCCGTCTATCTGTATGACTGCGATGAAAACCGTGTCCTGTATGCCCGCAATGAGC
>JAEEGL012720309.1_pt1 | contig 13219 bp, 11 predicted proteins | sample 9134231 | NCBI WGS metagenome assembly JAEEGL01 (sample SAMN16246548, study PRJNA631951) | gut metagenome | biome: gut microbiome; feature: rumen; material: fiber-attached | host: Bos | place: Iran: Karaj | collected 2018-10
TCCAACGCCGCGACCGGCTCGATCTTCGACTCGAACGCCAACGTGACGAGCAAGAACATCGTGACCCTCGGCCACGAGCTCTATAAGGAGAACAACATCAAGCAGAACCGGTACATTATGCAGGACAAGATCAAGGCCCTGTACGGTCGTGCGATGGCGAAGCAGTACATCGACGACCTGGAGTCCCACGTCCTCTACAAGCACGACGAGAGCGGCACCCCGGGCTATCCGTACTGCGTCGCGATCACGATGTACCCGTTCCTGGAGTCCGGTCTGCGCCAGCTCGGCGGCGTTTCCGTCGCCCCTACCGACCTGAAGTCCTTCTGCGGCTAGTTCATCAACCTCGTCTACAGCGTGTCCAGCCAGTTCATGGGTGCGGTAGCCACTCCCGAATTCCTCATGTACATGGACTACTTCATCCGCAAGGACTACGGTGACAATTACATCGACCGTCTCGATGAAGTCGTGGAGAACAACCGCAAAGCGAGGACTCTCACGAAGGTCATCGACAACTGCTTCCAGCAGGTAGTCCATTCGATGAACATGCCCGCCGGAAACCGCGGTTACCAGACCGTATTCTGGAACATAGGCTATTTCGACAAGTTCTACTTCGAAGGTGTATTCGGTGACTTCCGCTTCCCGGACGGCTCCGCCCCAAAGTGGGAAACGCTCTCCTGGCTGCAGAAGCACTTCATGCGCTGGTTCAATGAAGAGCGCAACCACTATATCCTCACCTTCCCGGTCGAGACCATGGCCCTCCTCACAGACGGTGGCGACGACTATGCCGACAAGGACTACGCCGACTTTACCGCCGAGATGTGGAGCAAGGGGCACAGCTTCTTCTGCTATATCTCCAACAGCCCCGACAGCCTTTCCAGCTGCTGCCGCCTGCGCAATTCACTCAAGGACCTCGATTCCAGCGACGGAGAGCACAACCACAACACACACCAGTACTCCATGGGCACCGCATCGGTGTCCACCGGTTCGAAGTCGGTGATGACCATCAACCTCAACCGCCTCATCCAGGACGCTGCCCGCAAATACTTCGCCGAGAAGATGGGCGTGAACATGAAGGCGGGAGTCGCCCTCGACCCCAACATCTACGACAAGGAGGAGCTCTACCGGTATATCCGTGAAGCCGTGACGCTCGAAACCGAACGCGTGCACAAGTACCAGACCGCTTTCAACGAAATCATCAAGGACTTCCTCAAGGCCGACATGCTCGACGTCTACCGTGCCGGCTACATCGACATGAAGAGGCAGTACCTCACCGTGGGTGTGAACGGCATGACCGAGGCGGCCGAATTCCTCGGGCTCAAGATATCCCCGAACCCGGCATACAACGAGTTCGTGAACATGCTTCTCGAGACCATCAACATCTGCAACCGCAAGGACAAGACCAAGGACTGCATGTTCAACACCGAGTTCGTACCGGCCGAGAACCTTGCCGGAAAGAACTACAACTGGGACAGGAAGGACGGATACTATGTTTCACCGAAGCACGTCCTCTATTCCAGCTATTTCTACAATCCCGAGGACGAATCGCTCAGCATGATCGACAAGTTCAAGCTCCACGGCGACGACTATGTCAAGTACCTCGACGGAGGCAGCGCCCTGCACATGAACATCGCCGAGCATCTTACCAAGGAACAGTACCGCCAGCTCCTCAACGTGGCTGCGCACTACGGCACCAACTACTTCACCTTCAACTGCCGCAACACTGTCTGCAACGACTGCGGATACATCAGCAAGGACACCCTTACCGTATGCCCCAAGTGCGGAAGCCGCAACCTCGACTACCTCACCCGCGTCATCGGCTATCTCAAGCGCATATCCTCGTTCGCCGAGATCCGTCAGGAAGAAGCATACCACCGCTTCTATATCGACGAACCAAAGGATGCCAAACTGGAGGCATAGTGATAAAATACGTACCCCGGATGACTTCGGTCGTCCTCGAGGAAATACCAGACAGACTTACCCTGGCAGTCGACATAAGCAACTGCCAGGGTAATTGTGAAGGGTGCCATTCACCTTTCCTGAGAGCCGACATCGGCGAGGAGCTGACACCGGAAGTGATTGATTTCCTGATAGATGACAATTTCGGGGTAAATTGTTTCCTCTTCCTGGGCGAGGGCAACGACATGGACGCCCTCCTCGCGCTCGCAGACCATCTGAACGAAAAGTACCCATCCCTCGAAGTTGCCTTGTACTCCGGCCTGAAGCATGTCGACGAAAGGGTATGGGACCACTTCGACTACGTGAAGACAGGTCCGTACAAACGGGCTTACGGACCTCTGAACGAGCGTACCACCAACCAGAGGCTCTTCCGGCTGAAAAGGGGCGGAGGCATAGATTCCGCCGAAGACATCACCTATCGTTTCTGGCATAAAGGAATAGACCCCAACCGGCAGTAAGCGGGCTGGGGTCCATTCTTCTTAAAACGTTTCCGCTATGCGGGAATCGCCTTCAGGAGAGCCTTGAGGAACTCCCATGCGTTTCCTATGGTGGAAATCTTCACCCTCTCGTCCGGAGAATGCGGATGCACGATGGTGGGGCCTATCGAGGCCATTTCCCAGTTCGGATACTTGGCTCCGAGAAGGGCGCACTCAAGTCCTCCGTGGGTTGCTCCTACATGCATCTCCTGACCTGATATCTGTTTCCAGACGTCGCAGATTACGGTATAGATAGGAGTGTCGGGCCTGGGGGTCCAGCCGCTGTAGCCGCCGCTGGTAGTGAACTTGGCACCGGCGAGTTCGAATACACAGCGCATCTCATCGGCAAGGGCCGCCTTGGCGGTGTTGACCGAGCTGCGCATGAGCGAGTGGATGATGATGTGGCCGCGTTCGGTGCGGACGATGGCGAGGTTGGTGGAAGTCTCGGCGAGACCGGGGAAAGCGCTGCTGGTACGCATCAGGCCTGCGGGGCAGCCCAATATGGACTTGACGGCCCTCAGTGTGACTCCGCGGGGGATGCAGTATTGCGGCACATCGGCCTTGCGGGTATAGCTGAACACCATGCCCGGGTCGGTATCGCGGTACTCAGCAAAGATATCGTCGCAAATCCCCTTGACCAGCTTTTCGGCCTCGGGAGCGAGATCGGCGGGAATAAGGATGTCGGCTTCGGATTCGAACGGGATGGCATTCCGGAGGCTGCCTCCTTTCATGTAAGCCACGCGGGCTCCGTAATTCTCGAGCAGAGGCAGCAGCACGCGGCCGAGAATCTTGACGGCGTTGGCCCTGTAGAGGACGATGTCCATGCCGGAATGGCCTCCCTGCAAGCCCTTCACCTCGAAGTGCCATGCAGTCTGGCCGGCAGGGGTGGGATACTTGCGGAAGGGGAAGTCGGCGGTACCGTCGAGGCCGCCTGCGCAGCCTATGCAGAGTTCGCCTTCTTCTTCGGAGTCGAGATTCAACAGGATATCACCCTTGAACAGGCCCGGCTTGAGGCAGTCGGCACCGGTCATCCCGGTCTCTTCGTCATAGGTGATCAGGGCCTCTATGGGACCGTGCTCCAGGGTTTTGTCCTCGAGTATTGACATGATGAGGGCCACGCCGATGCCGTCATCGGCACCGAGGGTAGTGCCTTTGGCGCCGAGCCATTCACCCACCACTTCGGTCTCGATGGGATCCTTCTCGAAATCGTGCACGGTGTCGGCAGTCTTCTGGGGTACCATGTCCATATGAGCCTGGAAGATGACTCCGCGGCGGTTCTCATATCCGGGCGTGGCGGGAGCGCGCATTATAACGTTACCGGTATCGTCGGCACAGGCTTCCACTCCATGTTCTGCCGCCCACTCGAGGAGGAAGGCGCGGACCTTCTCTTCGTGCTTTGAGGGACGCGGCTGGCGGGTAAGCAGATAAAAGTTGTTCCAGACGTTCGCTGGTTTGAGATCTTTGATTGTCATAGTGCTATTTTTTGATAGGATAAGTCGTGATTATTCCGAGCTGGTAGACCGGGATCCTCGTCTGAAGGAGAGTATTCACTCCGTCGTGAAGACGGGCGGCGCAGACGGCGGGGATACGGTAACGCAAGCCGTTGCTCTCTTTGGCGTCGGAGGGCATGTCTACCTTTTCAGGCTTGAGTTCCAGATAGATAGGTTTACCCATCATGTTGTCGGAAGGGACTAGGCCTTCCTGGTCGGAGATGCGGAAAGCCACATATACCTGGTTCTTGTTGCCTATTTCGGGCACCACCTCGAAGGATGCCTTCTGGGTGTTGTATTGCGAATAACCCATGAACAGGGAGATATAATCCTGTTCCAGGCGGTTGAGTTCGTCAATGGTCGCCTTCATGGCCTCACCGCTGTAAGTGGCGTCGGTGTCGCCGACCAGGATCTTGTACTTGTTACGGCGTATCTCGAAGATGAGTTCGGCCACTTCGGAAGCCTTCTGCTCGGGTGTCTTCTCTACGAGCATGTCCTGTTCGACTATGCCCGCTCCGGCATGCAGCACCCCGGTTCCGGTAGTAAGGTTGGCGGGGACTCCGCGCATCGCGAAGTCGGATACTGCGGCCAGGGGGAACTTCCAGCCGGCTTCATGGCTGAAGGAGCCTTCCTGGCCGGCCACCAGTCCCTGGGAGGTGAGCTGAAGAAGGGCGTTCTCGGCACTGCCTCCGAGCGAGACGCTGTAGCGAACGCTTTGGTCGGCCTCTACCGTCGGGCGGAGCCTGATAGCCGTGATAGTGTAGCCGGTAGCATCCTGCGTACGGGCTTCCACTCCGAGGTACTTTGCGGCATACCTGGCGTACGGGCCGGCATGGAACACTTCCTGGCTGGCCTCCACCTCGAACTCGATAGCGGTGCGCGGAAGAGCATAGGTTACCGTCTGGGCGGCGGCTCCGACGCCGGCGAGCAGCGCCGTCAATAGCAATAGGGTCTTTTTCATCGTCTTATAAACATTTCCATCTGCGGTGGCTCCAGAGGTAATTGGCCGGGTTGCGGACCACGTCCTCCTGAAGCAGCGCATAGTATTTTTCCATAATCTGTCCGGGGGTAAAGGCAGAAGCATCGTCGCATACCTTCTTGAAGGTGACCTCATACTTCCCCCTGGCGATCCTGTCCATGCTCATGTAATAGACCGGCATTCCGAATTTGCGGGCCAGGGCCGCGCCTCCCACCATCGCCTTGGTAGGCTGGTTCATGAACGAAGGTACGTCACAGCTGTTTGTCCCGGCGTACGGGTACTGGTCGGTCGGGAAGACATATATCTTCTTTTCGTCCCTGTGCCCGAAAGCATAGCGCAGTATGTTCATGCTCTCGGTATATCCCTGGAAACCATGGGGAAGTGCGGCACAGCGGTTCTCCCTCATAAACCCGTCCCAGAAACGGCTCCTCAGTCTTTTGTAGACGACTATTATATTGTCCTCCCCTATCCTGAGGCCGCCTTCCGGGATATCGTAAATGAACTGGAAGAAGCCTCCCGTAAGCTCCCAGTTCCCGAAGTGGGAATCCAGCACCATCACGTTGCCGGAACGCCCGAGCGCTTCCTGGAGTTCCACCGTGTTGACTATACGGCAGATACCCTGCTTCCTGCAGCGGTCCGGCCTATTGTGGTTGCCGCCGAACCACATGGCTTCGGCGAATATCTCTCCCAGATGTACGTAGAAAGCGTGTGCGAGAGCCCTTATCTCCCCGTATCTTTTGGAGGGAAAGGAGCGTGCCAGATTGGCTATCACCACGTCCCTCCTGTAGTGCAGGACCCTCTCCGCCACGAAACTGAAAACGGAGCCCCAGAAGTAGTGGAAGCCCAGCGGGAGACGCTGTATCGGACGGAACAGCGCCAAGAATATCCTTGTACCCGTACTAGTCACTTTCATGTGTTGTACATCTACAAATATAACAAAATAATCGGGGTTTTCCGGCAATTATTATTATATTTGTAAATGGACTGAGAGAAACATCCAATTATTTTAAAATATGTTCAAAGGACAACCTAAAGGTCTCTACGCCCTCGCGCTGGCCAATACCGGCGAGCGCTTCGGCTACTACACGATGCTCGCCATCTTCATGCTGTTCCTGCAGGCGAAGTTCGGCTTCGGAGGAGCGACCGCGAGCACCATTTACGCCATCTTCCTGGCATTGGTATATTTCATGCCCGTATTCGGAGGCATGCTGGCGGACAAGATCGGCTACGGCAAGTGCGTCGTCACCGGTATCGTCATCATGTTCGCGGGCTATGTTTTCCTGTCGGTTCCTACGGCGGCAAACGCCTTCGGAATCGCGCTCATGATTGGGGCTCTGGTCCTCATCAGCGTAGGTACGGGCCTGTTCAAGGGGAACCTGCAGGTAATGGTGGGCAACCTCTATGACGACCCGAAATACTCAGCCAAGCGCGACTCCGCGTTCAGTCTCTTCTACATGGCCATCAATATCGGCGCCATGTTCGCTCCGTCGGCCGCAACCGCCATCACCAACCGCTTCCTCTCCAAAGCGGGCCTAATCTACAAGGCGGACGTTCCCGCTCTGGCGCATCAGTTCCTCGGCGGCACCATCACACCTGAGAACACCGAAAAGCTCCAGGGCTTCATGGGACAGATGCCCGCCCTGCCTGCGGACGTGTCCGACCTGGGCTCGTTCAGCCAGTACTATATCGACCATCTCTCCTCGTCATACAACATGGGCTTCGCGGTAGCCTGCGTCTCGCTCATCGCGTCCATGGCCATATACTTCGGCTTCCGCAAATGGTTCAAGCACGCCGACGTCAACGCCAAGCAGGCGAAGGCGACCGGCGACACCAACTACGTAGAACTCACTCCCAAGCAGGAGAAAGACCGCATCACCGCCCTCATCCTCGTATTCGCGGTGGTCATCTTCTTCTGGATGGCATTCCACCAGAACGGACAGTCGCTCACCTGGTTCGCCCGCGACTACACCCAGAGCTTCGCCACCGGCTGGAGCCGCATAGGATTCAACATATGGGCTCTCGCCCTCATCGCCGTGAGCGTCTACACGCTCTTCTCCACCTTCCAGAGCGAAACCTTCAAGGGCAAGTTCCTGAGCGGTATTGCAACACTCTTACTCTGGGGCGGAGCATTCGCCATCTTCAAGTCCCTGCCCACCCCGCTCAGCATCCAGCCGCAGCTCTTCCAGCAGTTCAATCCTTTCTTCGTAGTAGCCCTCACCCCGGTTTCGATGGCTATCTTCAGCGCACTCGCCTCGAAGAAGGACGCCAAGCACCCCAACGGCAAGGAACCCAGCGCCCCGCGCAAGATAGCCCTCGGTATGCTCGTGGCGGCAGCAGGTTACCTGATAATGATCCTCGCTTCCCAGGGCCAGCCTTCGCCGGCATCGATCCAGGGCACGGTTGCCCCCGATCCGGTCGTCCCCCAGTGGCTCATGGGCACATACCTCACCCTCACCTTCGCCGAGCTGCTGCTCAGCCCCATGGGAATCTCCTTCGTCTCGAAGGTGGCCCCGCCCAAGGTGAAGGGTCTCATGATGGGTCTGTGGTTCGCCGCCACCGCGGTGGGCAACTACCTCTCCAGCATCCCCGGCCTCCTTTGGGAGAAGGTTCCGCTTTGGGCCAACTGGGCTCTGCTCATGGGTCTCTGCCTCATTGCCGCAGCCATCATGTTCGCGATGCTCAAGAAAATCGAAGCAGCTACCGAATCCTGATCCCTGATGGACGAAAGCACCATAGAAAAACTGCGCGGCTGGGCCGAACGGTACAATAACCCCCGCTATTTCGAGGAGGATCCGATAGCGTTCCCCAGGCGCTTCGCGCAGATGATGACCACCACTCAACCCGTCCTCGGCTTCGAGGGCGGGGAATGGCGGCCGTCGCTTCAGGACGTCGAGATAGCCGCTGTGTTCTCCGCCCACTTCGCATGGGGCCGCAGGGCCATGATAGTACGCGACTGCAGCCGCCTCTTCGACGAAATGCTGTGGCGCCCGTACGACTATGTGATGGCAGGCTCCTACCGCGACGACGACAGTTCCGCCCACCGCACCGTGAAATGGAGCGAGGTGGCCGACATTTGCCGGAGGCTCAAGCAGTTCTATTCATCGGCGCCCGACGGGGCACGACGCAGTCTCGAAGAATTGCCGGCGGAGGGGATGCGCACCCTCATCTACGGGCAGAAGCCCGACGAGAAGGCGCCCAACAAAAAGATATGGATGCTCCGCCGCTGGATGGTGCGCGACGACGGCCTGGTGGACCTGGGTCTCTGGAAGCACAGCGACAAAAAGGACCTCGTGATCCCGCTCGACGTACACGTCTTCCGCCAGGCTACCGAACTCGGAATCACGACGCGCCGCACCCGCAACATAGATACTGCATTGGAAATCACCGACTTCTTCAAAACAATCTTCCCGGGCGACCCGGCAAAGGGCGATTTCGCGCTTTTCGGATACGGAGTTAACCATGCCTAGACTCTACATCCTGTCGGGCTGCAACGGCTCCGGCAAGACCACTGCTTCATACACCCTGCTCCCCGAGATGCTGGAGCTCACCCAGTTTGTGAATTCCGACGAATTCGCAAAGGGCCTCTCGCCCTTCGACCCGGGCAAGGCATCGGTGGTAGCGAGCCGCTATATGCTGATGAAGATACGCTACCTGATGGAGCGCAAAGCCGATTTCAGCATCGAGACCACCCTCGCCACCCGTTCACTCGTCGGAATCATCAACGACGCCAGGAAGCTCGGATATACTATCACCCTCCTTTATTTCTGGCTCAGTTCGCCCGAGATGGCCATCACCAGGGTGCGCAACCGCGTAGCGGCCGGAGGCCACAACATACCTGATAACGTGGTGCGCAGGCGTTATTTCATGGGGCTCAGGTACCTCTTCGAGACTTACATCCCCATTTGCGACCACTGGATACTGGCCGACAATACCCAAAGTCCCTTCACAGTGGTGGCGGAGGGCAGACGGGACGAGACGTCCATCAAGAACCAGAACACATACGACAAGATCCTGCAGATAGCCTTCCCTCCGGAGGAGGAGAATGACAATGAATGACAGACAGTACTACCTGGACCGTTTCGGAGTAAGCGAGCAGCAGCTCCGCAGCCTTGTGGCTGAAGGGATGAAGGGAGGAGGAGACTGGTGCGACCTCTTCTTCGAAGACAGCACCTATACCGAACTCCTCCTTCGCGACGGCACAGTGAATGCCGCCGTTTCCAATATCGATTTCGGTTGCGGCGTGAGGGTGCTCAAAGGCGAAAAGACAGGCTACGCCTATGCCGAGACCACCGAGTATCCGGCTCTCCTGAAGGCGGCGAAGGCAGCGGCCACCATAGGCTCCTGCCCAGGCGCGGCGGCACATAAAGCCGGCGCCCCCACTCCCCTCCCGCCGGCCGGAGAGTATTACAGGATCGATGAGGACTGGCGCACCGCAAAGGCCGCCGCTTTCGTTCCGATGCTGGAACTGCTCGAGAGCCGCATCAGGAAAAAAGACAGCCGCGTCTTCAAGGTTATCTCCATGCTCAACGGTAACGTCAGCGAAGTCATGATGTACAATTCGCTGGGTGAACTCACCTTCGACACCAGGCCGCTCTGGACACTTGCCGTCACCGTGATATTCACAAAGGACGGACGCACCGAAACCCAGTCGGTGTCAAGGAGTTTCCGTTCCGGCGCCGAGGCCGTTACCGCCGAAGCCATGGAAGGGATAGCCGACATGGCCGTCAAGGGCGTCGACCTCCTGTTCGAAGCCAGCAGGCCCAAGGGAGGGCAGATGCCGGTGGTTATGGCGGCCGGAGCATCCGGAATCCTTCTGCACGAAGCCATGGGCCATGCCTTCGAAGCCGATTTCAACCGCAAGGGACAAAGCATATTCTCAGGCAGGATGGGCAAGCGCGTTGCAGCCAAGGGCATCAACATCATCGACGACGGAACCATTCCCGGCAACCGTGGATCGTGCCGCTACGACGACGAGGGCGTTCCGGGGCAGAAGACCTACATGGTGGAAGACGGCATACTGCGTTCCTACCTGCACGACAGGATCAGTGCCGCATACTTCGGGGTAGCACCCACCGGCAATGGCCGCAGGGAATCGTTCCGCTACAATCCCATACCCCGTATGCGCTGCACCTACATGGAAAGCGGCAACGACGGCAGCGTCGAAGACCTCATAGCGGGAGTGAAGAAGGGTATCTTCGTCGACCAGTTCTCCAACGGTCAGGTGAAGATAGGCGAAGGCGACTTCACCTTCTACGTGAAGAGCGGCATGCTTATAGAGAACGGCCGCCTCACCATGCCCGTAAAGGACATCAACATAATAGGCAACGGCCCCGAAGCACTGGCGGGCATCACCGCGGTGGCCGGCGACCTCAAGATCGACGACAGCGGCTGGACCTGCGGAAAGGAGCAGAGCGTGCCCGTAGGCTGCGGCATACCCAGCGTGCTGATAAAGAAACTTACCGTGGGAGGAGAATAGAGCATGCTTACTGCTGAAGAAAAGACCATAGCGAAGGAGTGCCTCAGGATGGCGCTCGATGCCGGAGCCCAGAAGGCAAGGGTAACGCTGAGCAAGAGCGTGATGGACCTGGTTTCCACCCTCAACGGCGAAGTGGACAAGATAACGGGCTGCTATGACCGTTCCATCACCATAAGCATTTTCGCGGACGGAAGGTACGGATCGTTCAGCACCAACAAGCTCTCCCGAACCTCTCTCCGGGACTTCATCGCCGGGGCGGTGGAAACCGTAAAGATGCTCGCTCCGGACCCGTGCCGGGTGCTGCCTTCGCCCGAAAGGAAGGTGAAAGACGCACTCACCGGAGATGAACTAGGCCTGCGCGATCCGGCATATGACGGGATGAGTGCAGAAAAGCGCAAGGAGACCGCGCTTGCCTGCGCCCTCGGAAGCAGGGAAGGCGAAGGGTGGAAACTCATTTCGGAAGAAGGTGAGTACTCCGACTCCCAGTATTGGGCCTATCTAGTCGACACAGAGGGACTTGAAGCCCTTCACAACGAGACATCGTTCGAATACTGGACCGAGGCGACGATTGAGGATGAAAAGGGAGACAAATACACCGGCAATTGGTGGGAAGCCGCTCCCCTGCTGAAGGATTTCCATCCCGGGGAATGCGGCGCGAACGCGCTGAGGCAGGCTGTTGGACAAATTGGTCCCAAGCCGCTGGAATCCGGGAAATACAATATGGTGATAGACAGGGATGTCGCCTCCAAGGTAATATCCCCGATAATCGCATCGCTCAACGCCAACAGCATCCAGCAAGGCAATTCTTTCCTGGGCGGCAGCCTCGGGAAACAGGTTTTCCCCCAGGGGATGAACCTCGTGGACACCCCGAGAATACCCGGCGCAGCAGGCAGCCGCTGCTTTGACTCCGAAGGTGTGGCTACCTCCGACCGGCCGATCATAGAGAACGGCGTGGTGAAGAACTACTTCGTCAACAGCTACATGGCCGCAAAGACCGGACTTGAGCCCACTCTCGAAGATGCAATCCGGCCAGCCTTGCAGCCCTGGCACCCCTGGACCGGGAATCCTGTGGGTAAAGATGAGATAATGCGGCAATGCGGCAGCGGGATCCTGGTTACGGAATTCAACGGCGGCAATTCAAACCCCGCCACGGGAGATTTTTCGTACGGCATCCAGGGCTTCTTCTTCCGGGACGGAAAGCCGGTGCATCCGGTGAGCGAGGTATTGGTAACCGGGAACTTCAAGTCGCTGTGGGCCGGATTGCTCGCAGCGGGCGACGATGCACGCCGCTGCATGGTGAAACTGGTTCCCACACTCGCGTTCAAAGACGTGGACTTCAGTGGATAAATCATTTAAAATGAATATATTATGAAAATCGCAAAAGACATGGCAGCAGCTCTTGCCTATGAGCTGGAAGTAGAAGGGAAAATCGCCGACAAGGCAGGCAAGGAGAAGCCCCTGGAATACATACACGGCAATCACATGCTCCTCCCCCGTTTCGAAGAAGAAGTCGAGGGCAAGGAACCCGGCGACCGCTTCGAATTCACCCTATCCCCAGCCGAAGGCTACGGCCTGCACGAGCCCGAAAGGGTTATCGACCTTCCCAAGAGCGCCTTCGTAGTGGACGGCGTACTTCGCGAAGACCTGCTCCAGACCGGTCGCATCATCCCGATGCTCAATTCACAGGGGCATGTAGTGCAGGGAACCATAGCTGAAATAGCCGAAGACACAGTGAAGATGGACTTCAACCATCCCATGGCCGGAAAGACCCTTCACTTCACCGGCGAGGTGGTTGCGGTACGCGAGGCTACGAAAGACGAGCTGCAGTTCGGCCTGCACGGCGAATATCTGCCGCCGGAAGAAGACGGAGAAGAGCACAAGTGCTGTCACGGCAAGGGCCATTGCCACGAGAAGGACGGAGACCACGAATGCTGCCACGGTGAGGGGCACTGCCACGAGAAGGACGGAGACCACGAGTGCTGCCACGGCGAGGGGCACTGCAAGAAAGAAAAGGAATAAACCCTATATCAGGGCCTTGTACAGTTTCTTGGCCTGGCGGCCGGGGATTATGACATGGTGGTTGCCGATAGGCTGGCACAGGAAATAATCCTTGAGGCCGGGCGCATCCATCACTATCTGGGTACGGCACAGCATGCCTTCATACTGGTTGTGGTCCAGTACGGCCTCCGCTATGAGGGCAGTCTTGAAGTCGGGCGCGATCTTGAAGATGGTGGCCGGACCTTCGAGCAACTCCCCGTGCACGGCCACTCCGAATCCTGATTCGAAATGGGTGTCGTACACCCAGCCCCGTACCATGCCCAGCGGCACAGTACAGTGGGCGAAAAGCAGGCTGTCGCCTTCTGCCTTCGACAGGTTGGCCTGGAAGCCGGAAATGCCGCACACTGCGCTTGATACCGCCATGGTGAGCATGGCCGGGACGTCGCCTTCGCAGGTGGCGGTGAAGCCTTCGGCATTGAGCAGGGCCAGGGCCATGCATCCTGTGTTATGCACAGCGGTGAGGAGATCGAAACACCTGAGCGTCAATCCATTGAGCTCGTATTTACTGATTATCCGCTTCAGCGCACCATAGATTTCCATCGCCCCTTCCAAGTCGGATTCCGGGATGGGATTGCCGAATTTGGGAACGTTCAGAGCGGGCAGACTGACCTGCGGATGCCCGCCGGCCTTGATTTCTCCAAGTAGTTCCTCCATGGGTACGTCGATAAGTTCCACACCCAGCGACGCCTTGGCCGCCGCATAGTCCACGTCACTGGAAATCAACCAGTCGGACGGACGCCCCACCACTCCGAGGCGCTTGCCTTCCAGTATCTTTCCGCTCGGA
>JAEEGL013475506.1_pt1 | contig 13219 bp, 14 predicted proteins | sample 9134231 | NCBI WGS metagenome assembly JAEEGL01 (sample SAMN16246548, study PRJNA631951) | gut metagenome | biome: gut microbiome; feature: rumen; material: fiber-attached | host: Bos | place: Iran: Karaj | collected 2018-10
AATCCCTCTAGCCACCTTACACAATGGGCTATCGCCAAGCGGTAAGGCACAGGACTTTGACTCCTGCATTCGCTGGTTCGAATCCAGCTAGCCCAGTTCATGGGTTAGACACTCAAATAAATAAATATTACGGGCCACTAGCTCAGATGGTAGAGCACTTGACTTTTAATCAAGTTGTCTGGGGTTCGATTCCCCAGTGGCTCACTGAAAACTTCCTTTATTTAAAGGAAGTTTTTTTGTTCGTGTGATATTTCGTGTGATACTTTTTCAAAGTATTCATTGGTCTGCGCTGTAAATGTCTTGTTATAGTCATCCAGCTTATTTCTATAAATCTGTTTCAGAACCTTATCTGATCCCCAACCACCTCTTTGCATAATATATACATCAGGAATGCCTATTGCGTGCATAATACTTGCAGAGTAGTGTCGTAGGTCGTGAAAGCGAAAGTGGTTCAAGTTTAGCTTGCGAACAGTCTTTGCAAATTTTTCTGATATGGTAGTCGGATATATATTTACAAGCCTTCCGGTAGTTGGTAGCTCCTTTATTACAAAATCTGCATATTCCACATGGCGATTAGAACTTTTCGTCTTTGGTGTATCCCGGATAATCCATTCAGAACCTTTTTTTACCATTGTTTTATTAACTGTTATGACGTTGCCTTTTACATCATCTGCTGTCAGAGCGCAAATTTCGCCTCTCCTTAGCGTTCCAAAAGCAGAGAGTAGACAAGCGATATATAAATTGTGATTATGCTCTCTAAGGTACGAAATTAGCGTTTTCACGTCACTGTCAATTGGAATATAACAGTCCTTAACGACTAATTGTGGCAATTTCACCTTGATTTTTAATTCTATATCGAAAAAATTAAGGGCAGAGGTCAACAATCCATATGCATTGCGAACTGATTTAGGAGACAGTTCTAGGTTTAATTCTCCAATCCACTTCTGAACAATTGCAGAACTTAAGTTTTTAACCTTTAGGTTGTTAAAGATTGTAAATCTATTTTTCAGCATAGAGTTATAACCAGTAATGGTATTTGGAGAAAGACTGTCTTCTTTGCAATCAATATACATTTGTAGGATTTCCATTACAGTATAATCATCATAATTGCTATTTGTTCTATGAAGCCCGAACTGCGCTGCAAGATATTCGCTTTCTTTTTTCGTTGCAGCAGTAAAAGACCGGTAATGCTTTTTACCTTCGCTATCCGTATGAGAATATACCTGGGTTCTCCAATTCCCTGATTTTAATTTCTTTGCTTTTGCCATAATATCATCCTTTCTATTTTTAGGTATAAAAATAACACCCAGCCTTGACCGGATGCCAGAAAGAATGATATAATTTTAGGTGTTTGTAGGTTGATTATATCAATCTTTGAGGCTGGTCCTTTGGGGCTGGTCTCTTTTTATTAAATAATCTTAGTAGAAGACCATTTTCCATAAAATGTTCTACCATAAAGCTTTTTTATTGCACGAACTTTAATGTAATATTTTTTGTTCTTTTTACATTTTATCGTATAATTTGATTTCTTTGTTGTAATTGTGTTTGTATTCTTTTTCTTGAATTTCTTATTTGTTGAGTATTTAATTTGGTATTTTACTGCATCAACTTGTTTATAAGATAATTTGATTTTCTTATTAGTTCTAGTACACTTCTTAACTTTGGCAGTTTTTGGTGCCTTGATTTCAGAACCGAAATACAAATTTGAACATTTGATAGTGGTGGAATCATATTCAGAGTTGTCTGATAGCTTAAAGGATTCAGTAGAGTTAATTACATATTCATATATACTTTGGTCGGCTTCGCGTTTGTTAAATTCTCCTCCAGCACCAAAGTATAGAGTAACTTTTTTTGTAGCCTTGGTTGAAAAATTAACAATTCTATTGTAATGATATGTTTTTCCTTTTTTTAATTTGATCCAATCGCCCCATACAAATATATTGAAATCTTTGTCTTTAAAACCAATAAATATGATTTTATCACATCCGGTTGATATCATATCAAAAGAAATTTCATACTTTCTTTTTGTAGGTGATACATCAATATCTTCATAATAAACAGTACCTCCCCATATACCACCAGAACCGATTTCTTTCATTTTTGCTGTCCAACTGTCCTGTGAATATGAAACTAGTGTTCCGTCAGCATCTAATTCAAATATTGCATGACCAACATTTTGTTCCCTTCCAAAAAAAGATTTACAAGTTTCTTTATTCAATAAATTCACATCTTTTGCAGATACAGTAGTAGAGCAAATGAACACAGATAGAATGAATAATAATACTTTAAATGTATTTGCCATAAATATTTCACCTCTTACATATACCGGGTTGCAGACTCAATCAATAAATCTTTGTATTTATAGATGTCGTCTAATGATTCGATGTTGTATCGGGTAAAATTCTTATTTTCATCTGGTATCATAATATGTTTTTTCTTTGCATCCAAATTAAGTCTGCAAATTGGCTTACGGTTATTATTTTGAAATAATATACCGAAGTAACTTTCTGTATCACGATAAACAACATCTTCTAAATTTACTGAACCAGCAAGAATACCCTTAACAATCATATATGATTGTATCTCCTCTTCGGTCGTGACAATTTTTGAAGTAGGCTTTTCGATTTCCTCTTCCTCTGGTTCATCATCCTTGGTGATTGCTGCAGTAAGTCGGTTATTAACAGTTTCATTAAAAATTTGATTAAAAGACTTTTTGACAATAGGTGTGAACTTTTCAATGACTGTTTGAGTTTTATGTCCATCATAGATTCCAGAAATAATAGCTTTTACAAAATCAATTGATGGATTTTCAATTTCTTTTAGAATATATTCCTTGATGAGAGCAGTATACTTCAATTCTTCAGCATTACTAAAAATCTTGTCACTATCAAAGTTATCCTTTGTAAATTTCTTTAGTTCTGAAAGTTTCTGCTCAGTAGAAGATAGCAGATTAATCTCTAAAAAAGGGACTAAATCCATCTTATTGGTCTCATCCAAGTCCGTATAAAACTTGTAAATAACACCATTTGTAAGAATTCCGAATTTTGCGGTTGATGTTCCAAAATACCTAAACAATTGGGATGAATGCTTATTCAAATCTTCCGTACAACTTTTACATTCAATTAAAATTGCAGGTTCATTATTGAAAATAATTGCATAATCAACCTTTTCACCTTTCTTTATACCAACATCAGCGGTATACTCAGGGCAAAACTCTGATGGATTAAAAACATCATAACCTAATGCTTGAAAAAAAGGCACAATTAATGACATTTTTGTTGCTTCCTCAGTTTGAATAGATGGCAGTAAACTATCTATCCGAGCAATGTGTTTTTTTAGTTCTTCAATGAATTCCATAATCTCGTCCTCCTTATAATTTCTTTATAATACCAATCGAATCCTCGCCGAACTCGATAATGTATTCTTTATGTCTTAAGAAGTTTCCATACTTGTGCATATACGCATTGATTGTATCAATTAAGAATTCTTCCGTTACTCCAAGAAAATCAGCAACCTCATATCTGTTAGTACAGTGATGCTCAAAAGCATCAATAATAGCCTCCAGAGGTACTAACTTCTTGTATGCCCGCATCCGGGCAATCTATTCCTGTTTTCTATTATTTGAATTGCTCTGGTTAAGAATATTACCGGCAGTAGTGTAGTGATGTCCCAATTCCTCAGCCAAGATACAAGTCTTTTCATTAGTAGTATCTAATTTATCCGACAAGGCTATATTTCCGTCCACATACAAGCCTTTCAATTTATCTGAGGTAAAAGGGTAGGTATCAACTTTAACTTCTTGATTTTCAGCAATTAGAAGTTCATAGTCCATCGTATCCCCCCCTGACATCATTTTATGAGGTCAGAAGTTCAATAATATGGACTTTACTGAACTAAAAAAGTGTATAGTTCAATATTTATGATTTTTTTGATTTGACAAATTCTATATAGTTTGCAATATCGTCTAATTCTGTATCTGTAAATTCCGTTCCATCGAAGTGGGCAACTATGGTATTAATTGGTTGTTCATCATCTAAACCTAATAAGGTATCAGCTGAAACTGAGAGAACATCAGAAATTTTTTTGATTGTTTGTACATTAGGTTCTCTATTTCCACTCTCATATAAAGAGTATGTAGATTTTGCAACACCAATCTTTTCTGCAACTTCATTTTGAGATAATCCTTTTCGCTCTCTAGCGGTTTTTAAATTATCGTTAAAATTCTCTCCCATAATGCCACCTCCTTATAAGAACAATTGTAAATTTGTGAATAATATGTGTCAATAAAAAGTTTACAAAATGCAAAGAAAAGTATTGATAAGTTTACGAAATGTAATTATATTAAAATCAGAGTTTGCAAAACGCAAACTAAGAAAGGAGGGGATTATGTTTCGATTCCCAGTGGCTCACTAAAAACTTCCTTTAAAACTTAAAATGAAAAAGGGGTATTTTACAAAACAAAAATATGGTAAAATAGAAGAAGTATTTTTAAATTTGGAACGGAATGAATTTAAATGAAATGACGTGAAATAATAGGACCGCTAAAAACCGTGATTTCGACAATTGAACCTCGGTGGGGAAGGGAAAACGCATGAAAAAAATAAAAGAAAAAATTGTGTTGAAAAGTCTGCTTGGTATCGTGATTTTGCTTACCTTCTTTTCTACTGTTGTTAGTATTATCGGTTACAGAGGATTCACAACGGTTTTAATGGAACAGTACGAAGATGTGGCTTTGCGGATTGCCGAAACTGCAAAACTGGATGTGAATGCTGACAGGATTGACGTATTCGTAAAAAGTAACGGTACTACAGCAGAGTATAAAGAGGAATGGGATGCTTTGGACAGCCTGTGTAATTCACAGGGAGCGACATTTATTTATGTAATACAGCCGGACATAAAAGATTATAATCATATTTCTTTTGTATTTTCGACGGTAAATAAGGAAAGTAAGTTTTCTCCGTATGAGGTTGGTTTTGTAAGAGAAACAACCAATGATGATTACCGGAAGAAATACAAAAAAATGTATGAAGAAGGCCTGGAACAGGCAATCGTTGTCCGGGATAGCGGATATATTGAATCGGACACGCACATTACGGCGATGGTTCCTTTAAAGGATTCTGATAACAACACCGTAGCGATTTTGTGTGTACAACGTCAGATGGAAGCATTGGTTACAGCCAGACATACCTATATCAGAAAAGTTGTAACAGCACTGATTATTATTGCAATGCTGGTTTTGTTGGGGCTGACACTTTATTTAGACCGTGTACTGATGTACCCGATTCGAACTATCACGAAAGAAGCAAGTCGCTTTGCAAAAGAGAATACTCAAAGCGGACAGAAGTTGTCTGATCAGATTAAAAATAAAGATGAAATGGGGAATCTTGCAAAAGCCATAGACCAGATGGAAGAGCAGATTCAGGATTATATTGAAAATATTACATCGATTACCGCTGAAAAGGAAAGAATCGGAACAGAGCTTTCTCTTGCTACGGAAATCCAGGCAGGGATGCTCCCGAATATTTTCCCACCATTTCCGGATCGTACAGAAATTGATTTGTATGCGCTTATGAAGCCGGCAAAAGAAGTCGGTGGTGATTTCTACGATTTCTTTATGGTAGATGATGACCATTTATGTATGATTATGGCCGATGTTTCCGGAAAAGGTGTTCCGGCAGCATTGTTTATGATGGCTTCAAAAATTATTCTTGCCAACAATGTTTTAGTGAATTATTCGCCGGCAGAGGTTTTGGAAAAAACAAACAATATGATTTGTTCCAATAATAAGCTGGGAATGTTTGTTACCGTGTGGCTGGGAATTTTAGAAGTGTCGACGGGAAAAGTAACGGCAGCAAATGCCGGTCATGAGTATCCGATTGTAATGAATGCCGGAGAAAAATTTGAATTATTGAAAGATAAGCACGGATTTGTTATTGGTGGTATGGATGGTGTCACATACGAAAATTATGAATTCAATATGGCTCCCGGGTCAAAGTTGTTCTTATATACAGACGGAATTACGGAGGCTACAAACAGTGAAATGGAATTATATGGTGTTGAGCGTATGATTGATGCATTAAATAAGACTGTTTCATTCCAACCGGAGAGCGTGGTGAATTACGTCAAAGGAAATATTGCAAATTTTGTTGAAAACGCAGAACAGTTTGACGATATTACAATGCTTTGCATGGAGTATCGTGGAAATGAGGGCGAATAGAGAGAAAGGAGAAGGACAGTATGGAATTCAAACAAACAGACAACGGAGTGAAAATGTATCAGGTTTCTACACTTCAGGCATTGGCTTTAGGGTATACGAAGTCAGTCATTGATGTGCAGGAATTAAGGAAACATGGTGATACCGGTTTAGGCACCTATGAAGGGGTCGACGGTGAAATGATTATGGTGAATGGTCATTGCTATCGGGCAAAAGATGATGGAGCAGTTGAGGAAGTGGCTGACGATATGGGCGTTCCGTTTTCATCTGTTTGTAAGCTGGAGGGAAGACGGGAGTTTCAGATGGGCTACATTGAAAGTGTAGATGAACTGAAAAAACAGTTAAATAATCTGATTGAAGAACATTTCGGATTAAACAGCATGCATATGGTAAGAATCGACGGAGACTTTGAACTTGTCGATGCACGTTCCGAATCGGGTTATTTTGCAATGCATGTTACTTTAAAGGATATGCTGGATATTACCCAGAAGGCTTTTTGCTTTGAAGAAGTGGAAGGAACTTTGATTTGTGTGTATTATCCGGATTATATGGATGGAATTAATGCAGCAGGCTGGCATTTTCATTTCATTTCAAAGGACTGCACAAAAGGTGGTCATGTGTTTGACATTAAAATGAATAAAGGAAAAGGACGTATGGACAAAATCAGTCAGATTGAAATCCAGCTCCCATCAGAGCCGGGATTTGATACTTATGCGTTAAAGAGTGCGTCAAAAGACGAAATTAAATCTGTTGAACAAGGAAAATAAAAATAAAAAACATTGATAAATGAGGAGGTTACTATGACAATTAAGAAGATTATCGAAGGGGAAAAAATGACAATTAAGCTTTCAGGAAGATTGGATACGGTGACATCACCTGAATTGGAAAACGAAGTAGGTTCTGATTTGGATTCGGTAAAAGATCTTGTATGGGATTTAGGAGATTTGGAATACATTTCATCTTCCGGGCTCAGAATCCTTCTTTCTGTACAGAAACGAATGAACAAGCAGGGAAGTATGAAAGTTGTGAATGCAAACGAAACAATTATGGACATTTTTGATATTACAGGGTTTACAAGTATTTTAACGATTGAATAATGACCGAAAGGAAGCGTTTATGGAAGAGAGGAAATTTGATGCCATAAAGGAAAATCTAATTGAAGTGAATGCGTTCATAGAGGAATATTTGGAACAGTTTCAGTGCTCGATGAAAGCCATGATGCAGATTGAAGTTGCTGTGGAAGAAATCTTTGTGAATATTGCAAACTATGCCTATGGTTTGGAAAAAGGAACTGCCACGGTAAAAATAGACATGGATGAAGAATCCGGGGAAGTGACCATTGTGTTTATCGATCAGGGAATTCCTTATGATCCGTTGGCAAAGGCAGATCCGGATATTACCATGAATGCAGAGGAACGTCAGATTGGTGGGCTTGGCATCTTTATGACTAAGAATATTATGGATGACGTGACTTATGAATATCAGAATATGAGTAATGTGTTGACTTTGAAGAAAAAAATTCGGTGATATTTGGAAGGAGTAGTGTATGGCCCGTGTTTATAATGTGATAGCGGAACTGTGCGCATATATTATCGACTCATGTACGGAAGATTTTTTTGTGATGTACAGTTGCGTTTCGCCAAATGAAGTGAAACGAATTGAAAAGGAAATCGTTGAAAAGGTACCGTTTCTCGTAGATAAGGATGGAGTTTTTGTCGGTAGAGACGGAAGAGAACGAAAAAGAATTCATCAGCTGACAAAAGAGGATATGACAGAGGAATTTTTTGAAGCGTTGGATTCCTATACAAAGGAACTTCGGGAAAAGTCCGATTATTTTGGTGTCGTAGGTTTGGTGCAGGTTTTGGACACAAGCTTGAAAACACTATTGCAGGAGAAAATAAAAGAGTTCCAGGAGGATGATTTTACCGTTGTTCTGAATACCAACCGTGAGTCTACGGGAATTGGACTGTTGCCAAGGTGTTCCTGTGTCTGGGAAAGAAAGCATCGCCTGTCCCATAGCTACAACAGAATGGATAACTTCCTGTTCCATATGTTGTTGATGGAAAACCGTATTTTAGGGGAACTGATTGATAAGCATTTCTTCTTGAAGAATGATTTGTTTACCGAATTCTTAGAAAAGAAAGAATTGAAAATTGCTGCAACATCCCTTCGCAGAGAAATGGGATTTTCAGCGGATTTGTATGAGAAAGACAAAGTTCAGTATTTTCGGATTTCTTATGAAGGAGAAAATTTCGATGATGATAATGAACTGATTTGGACAAAAATTGTTGATGCGGCAGCCAACAAAAGTGATATAATAGTATTTCCGGAGATGCTTGGAAATCCGGAGATGACGAAATATATTCGAAATAAGATTAAAGCCTTAAGCGAAGAAGAACGGAAAAATATTCCGTCAATGATTATATTGCCATCGTTCTGGGAGCGGAAACGTAACACGGTAACAATTTTGAATCGCCACGGTGAGGTAATTTGTAAACAGTGTAAGCAGAATCCATTTCGTATAGAAGATAAAGGCAGTGCGTTTTTGGAAGGAATTATTCCGAGTATGGTAATTAATATCTTCCACTTTGAAGGAATCGGACGAATTGCAATTTTGATTTGTAAGGACTTCCTGACTACAAAGTATATGGAACAGTTAATGCGTTGTTTTAAACTGACACTGATTATTGTTCCTTCTTTTTCAACGGGTTCATATGATTTTAGACAATCCTTTGATTTGTGTGCCCATGATGACTGTAATGTTGTATGGATTAACACTTGTGCATCCATGCAAAAAGGAAAAGAAGCGAATTTTGAGAATGTCGGTTATGTTAGAAAACGAATCAGCAGAACGGATGATGAAGCACAAATGTTGTGCGGAATGAAAACATGCGAACGAGCATTTTCAGGAGAATGTGGACACGACTGCATTTATTATGAAACAATGCGGGGAGTATAAGAATGAAATTTAGTAGTATTAAAAAAATACATCAGGGTGCTTACATTACCCGATATAATATTCATTACAAAACAGAAAACGGAACAGAAAAATGTTATGAAATGATTAGCAGAAATGCGGAAATCGAATCGGCGGATGAACTGAAGAAAAATAAAGTGGATGCTGTGGTATTGATTATGCATGATGCCAAGCAGGAAAAAATTCTTCTGAACTGTGAGTTTCGTATGGCTGTAAATCAGTGGGTTTATAATTTTCCTGCCGGTTTAATTGATGAGGGTGAAAGTGCGCAGGTCGCTGCCGCGAGAGAATTAAAGGAAGAAACCGGCCTTGATTTGGAAAGCGTTTCGGAAGTTTGGAAAGAGAGTTATTCCGCCGTTGGGTTTTCCAATGAAAAGGTTGTAGTATTGATAGGGACTGCAGCAGGAACAATGAAACCAAGTGATTCCGAATTTGAAGAAATTAAAGCCGGCTGGTTTACAAAAGAAGAAGTGAGAGCACTTCTGAATACAGAAATGTTTGCAGCAAGAACTCAGGCATATTGCATGCTGTGGAGTAAAGACCGATAATGGAGGAACAAATGAACCGATACATCAAGGTATTTCTATTGAACTTTACGATTGTTATCGTATCCATAGTTTGCTATTCTCCCGGGTTTATGAATCTAAGGCCTTCTGACGAAAGTATTTTTCGTGCAGGAATGTCCATTATGATTTTTCTGGGAATTCTTTTTGCCCTGACTTATGGAAATTATGAACTTCTGAAAACAAAGAAGATTCCAAAGATTGCAAAGACGGAGAGCATCAATATTCAGCAGGCGGAAAATCTTTTGAAGAATTTCAGTACCGGGCGATATGTTGGAACTACAGCAAAAACTGCTGAGGATCAGTTAAAGAGAATGCAGAAATCTTTTCGACGAACAGATGAATTAATTAATGAACGTTTTGAGAGAGGCAGTCTGAGTTGGGAAAAATATAACAGTGTTTTGGAACTGGCACAGGATACAATGCTTCAGAATATTGTATCCATGTCAAATCGAATGCAGATGTTTGATGAGGCGGAATACCGTCGTCTGAAAAACTACAAACAGGATGTGTTACCGGATGATATTCAGGAACAACAGTTATCATTGTATGAGAAAAACATGGAGACCATACAAAACGGACTGGCGGTGAATGAAAAACTGCTGTTGAAAATGGACACGCTGTCCTTGGAGTTATCTGATATCAAAGGAGAATACAAACCGGGAGATGCTTTGTTGGAAGAAATCGAACGATTGACCAACGAGGTAAAACTCTATCAATAAAGAGAAACTAAGAGAGAAATAAGGAGACTTGAAATGGAAGAAACAAGAAACAAAAATGGAATCATTATTGCAATTTTTGCAGTGGTTGCTGTTTTGGTGTTTGGGGGAATTTACTTAACCCGTAACTTTGGAAAATCAGATAAGGCAATCTCCAAAGAACAGGCGCAGAAAAGTCTGGAAAAAATGGTGAAAAGCATTGAACCGAAGACGGGAACTCCAACAAAATCTTCGGTAGAATATGTGGATGATGATACGACAGCAGATGAATTGCCGGATGTTGAAAACAACAAGCTGGGAGTAAAAGCGACGACCTCTTTATATGCTGAAATTTACTGCTCGCCGGAAAAGGCAGGAAGTGGTTCGGACGGTTGGATGTGTGACATGGCAAAGGAATTCAACAATAAAGGATACGAAGTGAACGGACAAAAAGTCAGCGTTCAAATTCGCAGCGTCAGCAGTGGTCTTGCAAGAGACTATATTAAAACGGGAAAAGCTGTACCGGACGGATTTTCTCCATCCAGTATGTTTTGGATTTCCATGTTAAAAGAAGAAGGTGTTGAAACTGAAGTCGTTGCTGAGACAACAGTAAGAAATGTTGCCGGTATCGTATTAAAAAATAGTGTGTACAAAACAATTATGGAAAAATACGGCGCCGTTGATATGAAATCTATTACAGAAGCCTGTGAAGCAGGAGAAATTCATATGGGATATACTAATCCGTTTACAAGTACTGCAGGATTAAACTTTTTAGCTTGTACGTTGGAACGCTATGATATTAAGTCTCCCCTTTCAGACACTGCAGTGGAAGGATTTAAAAAGTTCCAGGATAATGTACCGTTTGTGGCATTAACAACAGTTCAGATGAGAAATGCAGCAGACAAAGGTACTTTGGAAGGATTTATTTCTGAATATCAGACTTATATCAACGATCCTATTTTGTCAAAGAATTATAAATTTACACCATACGGTTATCGTCATGATAATCCATTGGTTGCGATTTCATCGACTACAGATGATAAGAAAGAAGTATTAAAGAAGTTTGCAGAATTCTGCTCTACGGAGAAGGCAAGAAAGCTGGCAAAGAAGGACGGCTTTGAGGGAATGAATGATTATCAGTGCGAATATCCGGAATTGGATGGAAACATGCTGATTTCCATGCAGAACCTTTATAAGTTAAATAAGGATAGTGGTAATCCGGTAGCCTGCGTCTTTGTTGCCGACGTATCCGGAAGTATGGGTGGTGACAGAATTCAGTCATTAAAAGATTCCTTAATTAATTCTATGAAGTATATCAATGCAGAGAATTATATTGGACTGGTTTCTTATAATGGAGATGTTACCATTGAATTACCGATTAAACAGTTTGATTTGGACCAGCAGTCATACTTTAAAGGGACGGTTGAAAATCTCTTTGCAAGTGGCGAAACCGCTACGTTCGATGCGATTTGTGTTGCCTTAAGTATGTTGAAAGAACAGATGGAAAAAACACCGGAAGTTAAACCAATGTTGTTTGTTCTAAGCGATGGAGAAACAAATCAGGGTTATGGATTAAATGATGTCAAAGGGGTTATTTCAGGAATGAATGTTCCGATTTATACCATTGGATATGATGCAGACCTGGATGCTTTAAAGCAGATTAGTGATATTAATGAGGCTGCAAGTATTAACAGTTCTACAGATGATATCGTTTATCAGTTAAAACAATTGTTTAATGCACAAATGTAAGAAAAGAGAGGATGAAAGCATGTTAGATTTAAGTTTACCAACACAGGAAGAAGTAAAGGCACAGATTGAGCAGGAATTGGCTCCGGCTCCACAGGAACAGACTGCTATTCAGACATCAGTACAGCAGCAGACACAGGAAATTATGTCTGTGGATATTGATTCCATTCAGCAAAGAAAAGAATATACAGATGTTGTTGATAATTTCGGACAGGAACTGATGGAACAGGCACAAAAAAAGAATTCCATTCTGGAACGTCGAATGGGAACTTTGAGCCAGCAGGGAAGCGAAGGCGGAGAAGTTGCCAAAAGTCTGGAAGATTTAACAATCAAAATGAGAGACTTGGATCCTTCGGCTATTGATTTCGCAAAGAAGGGACCTCTTGGAAAATTCTTTAATCCTGTACGCAGATATTTTGAAAAATATAAAACTGCAGATAAGGAAATTGCGGATATTATCGCATGCTTGGATAAGGGAAAGAAAACACTTTTGAATGATAATACAACCTTGGAAATTGAACAGGCATCCATGAGAGAACTGACTAAGAAATTGAACCAGAACATTGAACTGGGAATGCAGTTAGATGCCAGCGTTAGTAATGCAGTAGAAAACGCAAAGGTTAGCGGAGAAGAACCGGAAAAAATCAAATTTATTGAAGAAGAATTGTTATTCCCATTACGTCAGCGAATTACTGATTTCCAGCAGCTTGCAGTAGTGAATCAGCAGGGTATCATTGCGATGGAAATGATTCGTAAAAACAATAAAGAATTAATTCGTTCTGTGGACAGAGCAAAAACAGTTACCGTGAATGCTTTGAGAACCGCAGTTACTCTTGCCGGTGCGTTATATGATGAAAAGATTGTTTTGGAAAAGGTTAATGCACTGAACGAAACAACAAATCATATGATTGAAGCAACAGCACAGATGTTAAAGACACAGGGAACAGAAATTCATCGTCAGGCTTCTGAAACTTCAATCTCAGCAGATACATTGAAGCAGGCATTTGCTGATACCATGGAA
>JAEEGL012484714.1_pt1 | contig 13218 bp, 8 predicted proteins | sample 9134231 | NCBI WGS metagenome assembly JAEEGL01 (sample SAMN16246548, study PRJNA631951) | gut metagenome | biome: gut microbiome; feature: rumen; material: fiber-attached | host: Bos | place: Iran: Karaj | collected 2018-10
GACGCAATCTCTCTGCTGGCAGATCTTTATCGCTATCAGGCAGAGAATCTGAAGAAAAAGGCAGTACGCTGTGCGAAAAAGGCGCTGGAACTACGCCCCAACGAAAAGGGCGATATCAACAATATCTGCTTTGGCAGCGATGGAAAGCTCTTTGACTGGGATGCGGCAAATCATCATGAAGAGTACGAAGAGGCAATCCGGTATTGGCAGATGTCATTTGATTGCATGCCTAAGCCTCGCTACACGGATCCCTATGCATCCATGGCGCTTTGCTGTATCCGTATGGGAGATAAGAAACGGGCTGCAGACTATTACAAGAAACAGATCGAACTTCTTCGAACGGATTGGAATACGAAATACTCCGCAGAAATAGACCGTTTGCAGGACAAGATTGGGCAGTTGCAGGCATAACAAAACGAGGGTTTTGATTATAGAAATTGAAAAATAATACGGGAGTAGATATGAGTGTTACAAATATCCCGAGGTCGGGAATTTGGTGGTAGGCGGTGTGGCTCCACGAGAAAAGATTGGCGGAACCATGCCGGCAAACTGATGTTAGATGAGTGGGGTACAAAATGATTAGAGTTATGGAGAGCAATGACTTAGCGCAATGTGGCATGATTTATTCAAAAGCATTCCCTATGGAGCATTGGGGAATAGACTGGACAGCAGAAAACGCAACAGAATACCTTCAGGATTATTTTGAACAGAAAAGATTTGTTGGGTATGTATATGAAGAAGATAGCGAAGTATTAGGATGTATATTTGCGCTTTGTAAGATTTCCGGGAGCAAAGAAGAGATTTACATTAATGAGATGGCAGTACTTCCAGAACGACAGGGGCATGGAATAGGCAAACAGCTATTAAATGCAGTTAAAGATTACAGTAAGGAAAAAGGACTTGCAGGAATTGTTCTTTATACAAGCGAGTATGCGCCGGCGGCTAAGTTTTACGAAAAGAATGGATTTAAGTTATCAAATGGAACAATATGTATGTATTGTGAATGATTGAAAGCTATTATGCCAAATTGTGAAAATGTTATAAAACGCACAAAAAAAGACAGAATTATGTTATGATTTAAGTGCATGGGGAGGTATTTCCCATGCATTTTTTTGTATAAGGAAGAAATTGCCAGATAGGTCTTTTCTCCAATAATGGTGATGATATGATAAAAAAGTTTTTCTTTCCTTCAATAGATAAGGATGTCCTGGAAATAATGGATAAGATCAGCACGAAAGGAATAGAAAATATATCTCTGATCGTAGCTATCTTTGAGGCAATAACATTAGCTATCTTTGTGCTGACAAGAAAGAGCTTTGGCAGCGAAGAATGGACGAGTATTACCAGCGTTTTATTCTGCGTTGCTACGTGTACTTGTGGCTATTTTTCCGCAAAATACATATTAAGGGAGAAAAAGCTGAAACACATTCTTGTCACGATGCTCAATGCAATTTACCTTATGCTCATGTCCCTGTGGGGCATGTGGGCTTCTTACCGGCGTTATGGTAGGGGAGAGCAGATATTGACCTTCTATGCCGTCGAGGTGATGGTTGTATGTTTCATAGCTTTAAAGCCCTGGGTCAGCACAGCTTTGACGATCAGTTCTTACATCATTTTGTATTTAGTTCTTTACCGGGTAGATGGCGCCGTGGGAATTAATGTGATCAACTATTGCATTCTTGCACTGGTTTCTGCGATTGGCATGGGAGTTCGCTATCATACTCTTATCAGGGCCTCTCAGGCCACTGTTGAACTTCAGAAAACCAAAGACTCGGAGATTCAGGATAAGATCAATATGCTTCAGGCTATTGCGAATATTTACGACAAGGTCAATCTGATTGATTTTGTGAATAACTATGAGATGTCTATCAGAAGTAAGGAACAGATCAAGCATGATATTGATCCTGTTTCACAGACACACACTGTTATGAGCCGTATGATACGTAAGAGGCTTATGCCGGATCAACTGGACAGCTTTATAGAATACACTAATCTCAAGACTATCAGGTCAAGACTTGCGGGTAAAAGACTTCTCAGCGATGATTTCATTGACGTGGCTGATGGATGGTTTCGTGCTCAGTACATTCCTGTAGAAGTGGATGAAAACGGCATCCCCAGCAGAATAGTCTTTACAACGAGAAATGTTGATGATGAGAAAAAGCGTGAGGAGAGGCTTGTCAGAATTGCCTTGACTGATGAGCTTACCAGACTATTCAATCGCCGCAGCTATGAAGAAGATCTGGCATCATACAGAGAAAATGGGCTTGATAAAGACTTTATTATTTTATCAGCAGATGTAAATGGTCTTAAAAAGGTTAACGATACCATAGGACATGCGGCCGGTGATGAATTGATAAAAGGTGCGGCAGACTGTCTGGTTCTGGCTATTGGTAATAAGGGCAAGGTATACAGAACAGGAGGAGATGAGTTCATAGCGCTCATACATGCAGATAATCCCCAGGAAATATGCAATGGTATAGAGAGCCATGTGAGCAATTGGCATGGTAAGTTTTCTGAATCTCTGGCTATTTCTATTGGCGTTGCGGCCTATGCAGACAATCAAGAACTGAATGTCAATGAACTTGAGAAAAAAGCTGACAATGAAATGTACCAGGCTAAAGCCAGATATTATGCGGCAAAGGGCGTAGACAGAAGAGCGTCAGGTAAACGCTAAATAGTTACATGGAAAAAATATACATTGACATAATGCACCCATAAGATTATAAAATCTTTGGGTGCAATTTATTTGCGCTGTTTTTAAACAGTAGAGCAATTCGTGTATCAAATAGCAATATGAATCGGATGGACTATTTATGAAGGACTACTTACTCCCAATCAGATCGGGGCAGAAATTAACTGTAAGAGAAGAGATCATTCTTATTCTGAGGCTGAGTCTTCCTGCGATACTTGCGCAGATTTCCTCAATAATAATGCAATACATAGATGCGTCTATGGTAGGACATTTGGGTGCCAATGCATCAGCATCTATAGGTCTTGTATCAAGTTCAACCTGGCTTGTAGGAGGAATCATAACAGCTGCTTCCATGGGCTTTTCAGTTTGTGTGGCACATAGGATAGGAGCACAGGATGAGCGTGGTGCAAGAGTCATAGTCAGATGGGGACTTATATGTAACTTCTTTTTCAGCCTGCTTGTAATGGCTGCATGTGTGATGGTGAGTCCAATGCTGCCACAGTGGATGGGAGGAGATGCTGCTATCAGAAAAGATGCGACAGCATACTTTTTAGTCTATGCCTTTTCTATACCTGTACGCGAGATGTTCCTTACTTCTCAGGGAATGATCCAATCAAGCGGGAATATTCGTCTCCCAAGTATATTAAATGTCATAATGTGTGCTCTTGACGTTGTATTCAATGCCCTTTTGATCCCGCACTTTGGAGTAATGGGCGCTGCGCTGGGAACTGCATTTTCTTTTGTTGTGATCACGATAGTCATGATGTATGAATTACTTGTTAAATCTCCGGCCCTTTACATTATAGGACGCTCCGGTGATGGCAATACGAGCCTTTTTGCTTTCTTGTCAAAAGAGCTGCTGACAGCCCTTAAAATAGCGATCCCTGTGGCAATCGACAATATTATCATGGGCTTTGCCTATGTGGCATTTACAAGGATCGTTTCACCATTTGGAACTGTTTCTGTGGCAGCAAACTCTTTTTCCATAACAGCTGAAAGCCTGTGTTATATGCCGGGATTTGGTATAGGCGTAGCTGCAACCACTATTGTCGGACAGTGTATTGGAGCAAACAGAAAGACACTTGCAAGAAGACTTGGCTGGATGTCAGTAATTCTGGGCATGGTCATCATGGGGTGTAGCGGAATACTCATGTGGATATTTGCACCGTGGATGATTGGAATTCTTTCTCCTGATCAGGAGATACGAATGCTTGGCACACGGATCCTCAGGATTGAAGCCTTTGCAGAACCACTGTATGGCGCATCGATTGTAGCTGCCGGTGTTTTCAGAGGGGCGGGAGAAACTCTTTTATCCAGCGTGCTGAATCTTCTGAGCGTATGGGCAGTGAGAATCCCACTTGCTTACTACCTTGGAAGTATGTTTGGACTAAGGGGCGCATGGATAGCCATGGCCACGGAATTATGTGTAAGAGGAACTTTGTTCCTGATACGACTTGCTCTGTGGAACAGGAATAAATAAATCTATGAGAACATTTTGAATCAGTTTATGTATGTACTGATTTGGAATGTTCTTTTTATTTGTAATAAAGTGTCGTAATTGTATGAACAATTACAAAAATATAAACAATAAAAAGTGCCAAAAAGCACGTTTTTAGCAATATTTGCATTGAATCAAACTGGGAATTATGGTAAAGTACACGTGAAATTTTATTCTAAATAGCAGGGGGTCAAAATGGAAAAAAATTTTAGTTCTGAAAATGAAAATGCTGTTAAAGAGAATGAGATTTGCAAAGAGGGACAAGAATCGGCAGCAGTAAGCGCAGGAGCATTAGAGGAGCTGATCAAGCTGAATCGCAAACAGCTCTTTTATCGGAGGATTGGGACTTGGTGCCTTGCGGGAATCCTGGTTGTTGTAGCTATAGCTGTTATTATTCTGATTCCCAAGGTGACAATAACACTTGATCATATCAACAGTGTTGCCGTTAAGGCAGAGGAATCTCTTGCTAATGTGGATACTATGGCTGCAGATGTGTCTAACTCAGCAGCAAACTTTGATAAGCTTCTTGCGGAGAACAGTAAGGAACTGACAGAATCCATCAAGGAAATATCTGAGATTGATTTTGACGGGCTTAACAAAGCTATCAAGGATCTTCAGGATGCTGTGGGACCAATGGCATCATTCATGAACAAATTTAGATAAAGTTTTATAAGTTATCATAGATTCTCAGACGTTATAAAAGGGGGAAAACGGTATGAGGTATCTGGTTTTATTGGAGGAAAGGGTTAATGAAAAACAAGGTATTAAGGAGGATACTTGTTAGCGTTCTTACGCTTACAACAGTATTCTCAAGTTTTGGGACTACTGTTGTGTATGCAGGCGACGGGGAAATGCCTGCGATGGTTTATGATGACGATCATGTGCCATCAGAAGACTCAATTTTTGAGCTGGTAAATGACACGGTACAGGAGAGTAGTGGTGCTGCTGTCAGTGATACATCTGCGTATGAGGATTCAGCTGCACTTATTTCATCTGATGCTGAATCTGAGGAGATGGATGATGCATCTGCGTATGAGGATTCAACTACACTCATTTCATCTGATATTGAGTCTATTGAAGAGAGCGACGCGTCCGTGGATGCTTCTTCTGAAGAAAGCAGTGAAACTGACGAAGCTGCTACAGTTACAACAGTTCTCGAGCCTGACGAAGAAGGATTACTGCTTAAGTCTATGCTGCTTTCTGTAACACCTGCTGTAACAGCTGATCTTAGTAATCCGGATTTTGGAGAAATAATAGAGGTTATAACAAGTAAAAATGAATTAGATTCTGCAGAAGAGTTTTTTGAAATAGGTTTTAAGTTTCGTATAGCAAATGCAGAAATGATACCTGAGGGTAAGTTTACTTATACATTGCCGGACAGTCTTGATTTTTCCAAAGTTAAAGGTAATAGCATTCCTGTTATCGAGAATGCAGTAGAAATTGGAACTGCTATTGTTGGTGACGATAATGTAATTACTTTTGAAATTAAGACTGATGTTCTTGAAAAGAAGCCAAACGGACTTATCGGAAGCGTTGGCCTTTCGTGTAAAGTTAATCCCAATAGTATAAATGGCGATGGTACTGTTGAGATTTCTTTTTCTGATACCCAGAAGATTCAAATTGTAGTTAAAAAGCCTATAATCACAGGAGAAAAAGGGAATGTTTCAATCCTTAATGAAGCAGCAAAGTGGACTGTTACATTTGATGTAAGCGCTGATGCTGATAATTTTGAGATAACTGATGTCCTTGGGGATAACCTTGTTCTGAATGGAGGGTTTAAGTTAAGCGGCGTAAAAGGAGCCCTTTTCGAACAGATTGATGATCATACTCTTAAGGTTACAGTAGCTCATATCGAGGCAGGCAAATATACTCTTGAGTACAAGGTTAAGCCTGTAAATATTATCTCTACAGATGGAATGTCAGAGGACGAGATATTCGCTGCAGGCAATGGAAATACAGTTACCTGGAACTGGGATGGTGCTTCAGAGCCGTTTAATGACACCGGCTATGCAACTATGAAGGGTGGCAAGCTTATTAAGAAAACTGGTAAGTATGGCAACACGAACCCAAACATAACAGCTGATGGAGTAGTGAGCTGGGAAGTATATATTAATAACGGCGCATATGCCAGTGATATTTCCGGATGTACTTTTGTAGATGTCCTTGATCCCAATATGGTATTTGAACAGAATACAGTTAAAATCGTTTATTCCGATGATCAGAAATATTGGAGATCCTATAATGGCTTTGAGCCATATTTCGTTGAAGAAAATGGACAGTGGAAGCTCAAGATAGATTTCCCTGAAAATACACCTGTCCACTACTATAAGCTTACATATACTTCCAAAATCAGAGGGAAGCTGCCTACTACCAAAACTGAATATACTAACTATGCCGGTATTAGCAGAAATGATGTTCTTTTGGATGAGGCACAAATTGTAGCTGTATATAAACATTCCGGTTCTTATGAAACATCTATCAGTAAGGAGATTGCAGAGGAGAGAAATGCTGAGGGCATTGTTTCCTGGAAGGCTGAATTTACTGTAAGCGGAGAAAAATCAACATATAATGTTATGATCACTGATACGATCAAACCTGATGATTCAAATAAATCAATTAATGGTGCTGATGTAGTATCAGTAATAGTTCCTAAGTCAGTAATACTTTACAGAGTTCAGGAAGATGGAACATACAAGAAAATTGCAGATGCTCATACCAAGTTCAAATACTTTGATGATAATAAGGGCAAATTCCAGATTGAAGCTAAAATGCTTGAGCCCGGTAATTATGTAATTAACTATCAGACACAGGATTACTACGGAAGTGAGGATGTACATAGTTATCCTCAGGGAAGTTCTGTTAAGTTTAATAACAATATTCAAATCGCAATCGACAATAAATCAAAGAATGATAATAAATCCTATGAAGTTTCTTCAGAGGGACTTCCTATGATAAAGGAAGCTTTTAAAGGCTATTATGATCAGGCATCCGGTAAATATGTTATCCCATGGACTGTAACTGTTAACAAAAACGACGTGGGACAGACTAATAAGAGCATTGCAGCAGGAGCCAAGGCAGAGATTACAGATGTTCTTCCTGAAAATCTCAGCTATAGAAGCGGCTCAACCAAGATCGGTAGTCTTTTAGGGGAAACAATTGCTACAACAGAACCTCAGATTTTGTCAGCAGATAATGGAAAGACAGAGCTAAAATGGGCATTTACATGGCCTGAAGGAATGTCAGAAACAGATAATGCATGTGTAATATCTTTTGAGACAGTTGTTAGCAGTGAATATCTATCGAACTTTATTAAAAATAGTGGTAGCAGTGCTATTTTATCTTTTGATAATACTGTAAGCGGAGACGTTGCAGGTGTGACAGGGGAAGCTAAGGGCAGCAGCATGGATGCATTTACTTTCCTTGATAAGAGAGCTGTCATGAACGAGAAGGCACAGGCTGTTGACTATTCTATAGTTGTAAATGACAAGGCGCTTGATCTTGTAGATGGAGATACCATCATTCTGAGTGATGAAATACAAAATGGAGTATATGTCACAGGCTCTCTCCATGTGTATGACTATGCAGGCGGTGTTAAGGGAAATGAAATCAACATTCCGGAACCAAATGTTACTATACAGGGAACAAAGGTTGAAATAGTAGTTCCGGACAGCAGAGCAATTCTTGTTGAATATCAGGTTAAGCCGGATTCTTCCAAGGGTGAAGAGATAGGTGATGGCAAGATCAAAGTTGCTATTAGCAATACCGCGACTCTTCGTGGTAAGAGCAGCATTGCAGATACAGTAGATGACGAGTTCGTTTTTGACAAGTTATCAGCTAATATTTCAAGTGCTAAGGGCGCTATACGTATTACCAAGGTAGATGCGGACAATGTAGCAAACGGACTTGCAGGAGCAAAGTTTGGCCTTTACAGAGTTAATCTTCGTGACAAATCAGTGTCAGAGGTGACAGTAAAGGAGACTAATGATCCATTCTTTAACATAACTTTTAGCGAAGACGGCAAGTATGATTCACTTATCTTTGATACTCTTTACTATTATGAAGAACTTGAAGCTCCCAAGGATTATCAGAGAGATCAGTACAGACATTTTGTTATATTCAGGGATAAGAAATTTGACTCAGTAATAGCTGATGTCAAGGAATATGTAAATGATTATGCTAAATCAGCAGGAATTGATAAGGCTGATCTTGAAATCGTAGATGTAACAAGTTCCGGTAAGACAGCAGAGTTTGTGGTTAAAAACAGTAAGAAGCCTGAATTGGAGATTATAGATCCACCAACAGATCCTAATCGCGATGATGAGACGCCGGAAACACCTGAAACTCCAAATGCTCCTGAAACACCGGTATCACAGGAAAGCAGCACTGTTATTACGCTTGCTGATCCTGTTGTGACAAGCAGCAATACAACCATTGCACTTCCGGATCTGCCTGAGGTACTTGGCGTTAGCAGAAATCCGGATGATCTTCCGGAAGTTCTTGGTGTTGCCAGAGAATCTGATACAGGGGATAGCGATATGACTGGTGCAGTAAGTGCTATGATCATGGCATTTATGATCCTTGCATTTGTAGGTATCAGGAGAAATAAAGAAACTACCGGTTCAGAGAAAATGTGATATCATATAATGATCATTTGTATAGGCAGGATATTATTTTAATATGTTAATAGAGCAGAATACATTTTTTAATCTTATGCACTATGAATATGGAGAAGCTTTCTTTGGCAGTTATAAGGGAATGCGTTACAGGCTTGCGAGGGAACCTCTTGAAAATGTCAAGTTCGTTCCTGTTGATAAAAGAGGACCTGCAACACTTATGGCTACTGTATGGCCTGAACCTTATTCCTATGGGATGACTGACAAGAAGCTGATGACTTCAGAGAATTTCGAGGTATCTCAGGAAGGCTTTGAAGCAGCTGTCAAATGGATAAATGATCAGTATGAAAACGGCAACTGGCAGTAAATAGGCAATTGCAACAACTTTTCTAAAAATTTTTAACAATTAAAAAGGATTTTGAAACCTCACGTCGAATATTATTTGATGTGGGGTTTTGTTTTGGTGTTTTTTATACTTTAGAAGAGGCGACTTAATGAAAATACGAGAACAACTGGAAGAAAGAGAAGCACAGATCCTTAGTAAGTATGCAACACTGAGTTCTAACTCAAAAGGTAGAGAAGTAGACGAGAAACCCTGTGATATCAGACCTTGTTTCCAGAGGGACAGAGACAGGATACTATATTCTAAGTCCTTTAGAAGACTCAAGGATAAGACGCAGGTTTTTTTATCTCCTGAGGGTGATCATTACAGAACACGCATGACGCATACTCTTGAGGTATCGCAGAATGCCAGGACAATTGCCAAGGCTCTCAGACTTAATGAAGACCTTGCCGAGGCGATAGCACTGGGGCATGATCTGGGGCATACACCCTTTGGACATGCAGGGGAGAGGGCTCTTAATGAAGTCTGTCCCTTTGGTTTTAAGCATAATGAACAGAGCCTTAGGATCGTGGAGAAGCTTGAGAACTATGGTCAGGGACTCAACCTTACATGGGAAGTGAGGGATGGAATCCTCAACCATGAGATGGATCTAAGGCCAGCCACTTTGGAAGGAAGAGTTGTAAGATTATCAGATAAGATTGCTTATATGCACCATGACATGGACGATGCCATAAGAGGCGGGATCCTTGTGGAGAGTGATATTCCACGTGACCTTGCCAAGGTTATCGGCAATTCCAACAGAGAGTGGATTGATACCTTTATCCACGATATTATTTCAGTCAGCATGGATACTGACGATATCAGAATGTCTGATGAAGTCTATGATGCATTTCACAGGCTTCGTAAGTTCATGTTTGAGAGAGTTTATACCAACCCTGTTGCCAAGGGACAGGAGGGTAAGGTAGAAGATATGATCAAGATTCTGTATCAATACTATATTGATCATATAGACAAGATTCCGGAATACCTTAAGAGGATGATGGAGGAAGGCGTTCCCAAAGAGCGCCTGGTATGCGATTATGTCAGCTCTATGACTGACAGATACGCAGTAGCAGTATTTGAAGAGGTATATATACCTCGATCCTGGGGAGTATTATAACAATGCGATATTCGGATGAAATCATCGAAGAAGTCCGCAGTAGAAATGACATTGTTGACGTGGTTGGACAATATGTTCACCTTCAGAAAAAGGGAGCAAATTACTTTGGCCTATGCCCCTTCCACAACGAGAAATCCGGCTCCTTTTCAGTATCCGGTCACAAGCAGATGTATTACTGCTTTGGATGCGGAGCAGGAGGCAATGTCATTACTTTTTTGATGAGATGTGACAACTTAACATTTACAGAAGCAGTTAAGCAACTGGCAGACAGGGCAGGAATAAAGCTTCCCGATGAGGATGATTCACCTGCAGCCAAGGCTATGAGAGATAAGCGCCAGATTTTGCTTGATATCAACAAGGAAGCTGCCAAGTATTATTACTATCAGCTTCGAGGCAGAAATGGCCAGAAGGGCATGGAGTATTTCAGAGGAAGGAAGCTTACCGATGAGACCATGCAGCACTTTGGACTTGGATATTCCAATATTACAAGTGATGATCTGGTCAAACATTTAAAGAGTCTGGGATATGAGGACAGTCAGATCATTGACGCAGGCCTTGCTTCCTACGACGAGAAATACGGAACACATGATAAATTCTGGAACAGAGTGATGTTTCCTATACAGGATGCATCCCAGAAGGTAATTGGTTTTGGAGGAAGAGTTCTGGGAGATGGCAAACCCAAATACCTGAACTCTCCGGAAACACTTATCTTTGATAAGAGCCGCAACCTTTTTGGTCTTAATTACGCCAAGAATTCCAGAGCTGGCTATATGATAATCTGCGAAGGATATATGGATGTTATAGCTATGCATCAGGCAGGCTTTACCATGGCTGTTGCTTCACTGGGAACAGCTTTTACTACAGGACAGGCCATGATCCTCAAGAGATACACCGACGAAGTCATTTTGTCTTATGACAGTGACGAGGCAGGAACCAAGGCGGCGCTTAGAGGAATCGGTATTCTCAAAGAGGCAGGTCTCAAGGGTAAGGTCCTTGATCTTCGCCCGCACAAGGATCCTGACGAGTTCATCAAGAATGAGGGTAAAGAGGCCTTTGAAGAGCGGATCAGAAATGCAGAGAGCACTTTCTTTTTTGAAGTCAGGGTTATGGAATCTCATCGTAATCTGGCAGATCCCGAGGACAAGACGGAGTTTTACAGAGACATAGCAAGAAAACTCTGCGAGTTTGAGGAACCTCTTGAAAGAGAGAACTACACAGAGGCTGTGGCCGCCAGATATAACATAGCCATAGCAGATTTAAAGGGACTTGTAGCATCTTATGCAGGCAGAGCCGGAATGGTTACCCCGGCGAGAAGACCTGAATCAGGAATACAAAGTAAAAAGAAGCCGGAGGATGGGGCAAGGAAGAACCAGAGACTCCTCCTTACCTGGCTGACAGATGAGCCTGAAATTTATCCCAAGGTCGCAGCATGGGTAACACCGGATGACTTCTCAGACGATCTCTACAGGAAGGTCGCGACGGAAGTTTTCACCGGAATGGCTAATGGCAATTTTTCACCGGCAGCTATACTTGACCACTTCACAGAAGAGGAACAGTATGGGCAGGTTGCAGAGATGTTCAACACAAACCTGGTGGACATAGAGACCAAGGATCAGAGGCGCAAGGCTTTCAGGGATATAATCCTGGGAGTTAAGCAGGCTGGATACGACAGGCAAAAGAAAGAGCTTAAACCGGACGATCCTGATTATCTCAATAAGACAATTCAAGGCAAAAAAGCCCTGGAAAAACTGGCACATGCAAACATTTCACCGGATGATTAAGAATAATAAGAAAAGGAAAATATAAAAATGGCAAAGAAAGAAACTACACCAAAGGAAACAGAAGCTAAGAAGACTGTAAAGGCTGCCGCTAAGAAAGAGACAGCCAAGAAGGAAACAGCTAAGACAGAAAAGAAGACAACCAAGAAGGCAGCAGCTGCTACAGAAGAAGCTGCAGTAGAAACCAAGGCCAAGAAGTCCAAAAAGGCAGCAGAAGCAGAAGTTGCAGAGGCAGAAATTGCAGAGAAGAAGCCTGCTAAGAGAAGCAAAAAGAATATTGTAGTTGTTACTGCTGATTCTGCAGAGGAAGCTCCTAAGACAAAGGGAAGAAAGAGCAAGGCTGACAAGGAAGCTCCTTCACAGAACTCTGAGGATGGCGAGATCGATGAGGCTACAAGAGAGCTCTTTTCCCAGAAGGTCAAGGAAATCCTTGCACTTGCCAAGAAAAAGAAGAATGTTCTTGAGTACGCTGAAATCAGCGATTTCTTCGCTGAACTCAATCTTAATGAGGAACAGTTCGACAATGTACTTGAAGTTCTTGAGAACTCCGGAATTGATGTCCTGAGAGTATCTGAGGATGATGTAGATGATATCCCGGATGACGATGACATGCTCCTTGTAGATGATGACGAAGAAGTTGATATGGAGAATATCGACCTCTCAGTTCCTGACGGAATCAGCATCGAGGATCCTGTCAGAATGTACCTCAAGGAAATCGGTAAGGTTCCACTTCTTACAGCTGATCAGGAAATTGATCTTGCTCAGGCCATGGAAGCCGGAGCAGATGCAGAGAAAGAGCTTGCTGATGACAAGGATGTAAACAAGCTTTCAGATGCCAGAAAGAAAGAATTAAATGCAATCATCTACGAAGGTGAAGAGGCTAAAAAGCGTCTTGCTGAAGCAAACCTTCGACTTGTTGTAAGTATTGCCAAGAGATATGTTGGTAGAGGAATGCTCTTCCTTGATCTTATTCAGGAAGGTAACCTTGGACTTATCAAGGCAGTAGAGAAGTTCGATTTCCGTAAGGGATTCAAGTTCTCTACATATGCTACATGGTGGATCAGACAGGCTATTACAAGAGCTATTGCCGATCAGGCAAGAACAATCCGTATCCCTGTTCACATGGTTGAGACTA
>JAEEGL013110990.1_pt1 | contig 13218 bp, 4 predicted proteins | sample 9134231 | NCBI WGS metagenome assembly JAEEGL01 (sample SAMN16246548, study PRJNA631951) | gut metagenome | biome: gut microbiome; feature: rumen; material: fiber-attached | host: Bos | place: Iran: Karaj | collected 2018-10
ATAATAAGAATATAAGAAAACTTATTAAATTAGGAGAGTATTATAAATAGAAAGGTTTATAAAATGGAAGAGTTAGTACTTAATTGGTTGGGTTATAGTAGATTTAGAGAGAGATAGTATGATAGGTATTAGTGTAGCAGAATCTAATGAATGGGAAGAAACATTAAAGTATTTTAATAAAACACATGAAGAGTGTGAAACATATCCTTATGGAGAGTATTTTAAAACTAGAGTAATCTAGTTTTTTAATATGTTATAATTAGAGTGAGGAGTTAAGTATGGAATATATTAATATATATGATGATAATTATAATTTAATAGGAACTAGTGAAAAGAAAAAAGCTCATAAAGAAGGATTATGGCATGAAGTATTTACATGTGAAATAATTAATCCTAAAAAGAATACAGCAATATTTCAAATAAAGAATCATAAACATAATAATATTCATGATAAAGATTTAATAGAAATAACTGTTGGAGGTCACTTAAGAAGTGATGAAACTCTAGAAGATGGAGTAAGAGAAATAAAAGAAGAAACTGGATTAGATATTAAATATAGTGAATTAAAATATTTAGGAGTAAGACAAGTAGCTACAACAGTTAGTAGTGATTATATAGTAAGAGAATTTCAAAATATATATTTATTATTTATAGATAAAGATTTAAAAGAATATAAATGTATAGATGATGAAGTATCAGATTTTATAGAATTTGATATAGATAAATTAATTGAATTATTATTAGGTAATATTAAAAGTGTATATGGTTATACAAAAGATAAAAAAGTAAAAATAACTTTAGATAATTTTGTAGAAAGTTATTTAAAAGGAGATAAATTATACTTAAGACTTTTAATAGCAGCTAAAAGATATTTAAACAAAGAAAGAGAAGATCTTATATTTTGGTAAACTAGAGTAATCTAGTTTTTTATATAAAAAATATATTTTAATATTTCTTTATTTATGATAATATTATAAGTAGAATATAGAGGTATTTTTATGAAGAAGTATTGGAAAGGTATACTAGTGTTCTTATTAATAAGTATTACTTTTGGTGATAGTGTATACAATTATAAAGATAAAAAAATTAATGAGATATTAAGTAATGAATATTATTCTTATTTAGAAGAAGAAGTTAAAGAATATATTAAAGAATATTATGAAGATACTGGTGAAGTAATATTAACTGAAAAAAATAAAACAGATAATACCCCTTATTTAAATCCTAAATTTGTTAATTATTTATCTTTAAGTGAAGAAGAAAAAGAAGAAGTATCCTTGATTCCAGAAGCTTTTGTAGTAGACTTTACTCCAAATACTAGTGCTTTTTATGGTTCTAGTTCTTCTTCATATGATTTAAGAAATGTTAATAATAAAACTTTTATTACCCCTTTAAAAAATCAAGGTTCTTTAGGTATTTGTTGGGCTTTTTCTGCTACTGAAGTAGCGGAAAGCTATCTATTAGTTAAAAATAACACATCTTATAGTAGTTCATCAGAAGTATTTTCACCAAGACAAATAGATTATGCTCTTAGTACTAATGGTATTAATTATTATGAAAACGAAAATGGATTTAGATCTTTAGCAGATGGTGGTAATTTCCAATTATTTTCAGTTGCAGCAGCTAATGGTATAACATTAGTACATGAAAGTGTTATGCCATATAACACTAGTATGAATAAAAAAGAATTATATGAAGTATTAAATTATGATAATTCTCAGTATGAAGTAGAATCTACTATTACAATGCCTACATTAAGCTCTAATTATACTTCTAGTCAATTAAATGATTATGTTGATACTATAAAAGGGTACATAGAAATTTATGGTGGAGCAACTGTTGGAACAGGTTCACCTCAAGGATCTTGTGGTTCAAAAAATACTGATGGTACTTATGTAATTGTAGATAACACTGATTGTAATACAGATGAGAATTATGGTGGACATGCAATGCAAATAATTGGTTGGAATGATAATTATAATTATTCTTATTGTTTAAGTGGAACTAATCATTTAAATGTTAATTCTAATGGTACATGTTCTACTGGTACTTTAGTATCTGGAACTGGTGCATGGCTTATTAGAAACTCTTGGGGAAATGATCCTGATTATGGATATGTTTATATGAGTTATTCATCAGTATCTGCTGATATTGGTTTTATTAAATCTTTAAAAAGTATGAATAATAGAACTTGGGATAATAATTATCATAAGAACCCTTATGATAATAGTAATGGTTTATATTCAATATTAGATTCAGTTAAATTTACTAAAAATATTTCTGGTGAAGAAAAGTTAACTAAAATTAAGTTTTTAAATTTATCACAAAATGGTAAATTTAGAATAAGTGTTAACGCTGGATCTAATAATTATTCTAATATTACTGAAGTAACAGTAGCAATGCCTGGTATATATACAGTAGATTTATCTAGTTATAATATTATATTAGATTCTGATGAGTTTACAGTATCTATTATGAGTTCTAATTTTAGTTATTTACTTATGAATACAATATCTGTATTTACTACTAATTTAGATGGCACACCAGTAATAGATACTAATGATGTATCAGTAGATGTACAATATAATCAAAATACATTATTTCCACTTTATTATGCAACTAAAAATATTCCTTCTAATGATCAAATTAATTATTATTTATATAAAGATACTAATAATTATACTGATTATTTAACTGTATATAATAATGTAGTAGCAAAAAATGATGCATTACCATATATACAAATAGATCAAGAAGCAGGTTTTGGAGAATTCACTTTAATAACTGAGTATGGTGGAGAATTATATGGCTCTATAGTAGAGCTTAATGGTATTGATGTTACTAAACCAGATGATACAGTAGAAACATATGCATATAATTATCCATATAATTTAGGAGTAAATGAAATACCAAAAGATGATGTAAATGTAGCAACTGTAACATTTAATTATCAAGATAACACTACTCCTAATGAAAATAGATATGTAGTAAGAAGATATACTCCAAATGGTTGGTATGTTAATAATGTTTCAAAGAATAATAACGCTATTATTACTCTTACTGAAGCAATAGAAATAGAGCCTAGATACTCAAATGCATTAGTTGGTCCAACATTCCCAACACCAGAAAGAGAAGGGTTTACATTTGATGGATGGTATGATGAAGAAGTTGGAGGAAATAAAGTAACAAGCTATGCTGGTTCATCTAATAAAACTTTATATGCTCATTATTTAGGATCTCCAGTTACAGTTACTTTACCAGATGATACTACAGAAACTTATTATGTTGGAGATACATATAATTTAGGTGAAAATAATGAATCTGTAGATGATGAAGAAGGAGCTAAAATAACATTTGATTATGGATATGATAATCTTACTGAAGAAAGTCATGTTATTATTGGTAATAGTCCAAATGGATGGCTTGTTAATGGAGTAGAATATTCTGATAATACTATTCTTACTTTAACAGAAGATATAGAAATAGAATATAATTTTATTTTTGATAATTATAGTCCGGATTTTCCTGATCCATTAAGAGATCATTATACATTCCAAGGTTGGTTTGATAGTGAAGAATATGATGTACAATTAGAAAGTTATACTGGTAATGATGATATAACCTTATATGCTTATTGGTTAGGTGATGATGTTACTGTATATTATCCATCATCAAGTGGAGTAGGATATCATTATGGTGATACATATACTTTTGGAATAAATAATACATATAAAGAACCAGATAATGGAGCAGAAATAAGATTTGTATATCAAGACGGAGTAACAGAAGACTTAATAGATTATGTTTCAATTAATTATGAACCAAATGGATGGATTGCTAATGGTGTAGAGTATTCTGATGGTGATGAATTATTATTAACTGAAGATATAATACTTGAATATAACTATAGTGAAACTCTTATTAGTCCTGCATTTACTGAACCAACAAGAGATAATTATACATTCTTAGGTTGGTATGATTTAGAAGAAAATGGTGAACTAGTTGAAAACTATAATGGAGAAGAAGATACTATCTTATATGCACACTGGAGTATAAATAAACCTACTGATTTTGAATTAGATAGTTATAGTTTAAATTTAGTAATTGGCGATACTCATCAAATAGAAGTAACATTTGATCCAGTAGAAACAGAAGATACTTTAGTATTTAGTAATTATGATAATAACTTAATATCAGTTACAGATGAAGGTTTAATAACTGCATTATCTGCAGGAAACACAACTTTAACTGTGGCACTTTTAAGTAATTCTTTAGTTACTAAAGATATTAATATAACTATTATTAATGATGAAATAACTAGTACACCTTTAGATATAATAGATAATAATTCATATAAAATAATTACTGGAGAAGAACCTAATACTACAATAGATAGTATATTAGAAAAAGTAGATAATTATGAATATATTGAAGTATATACAATAGATGATGAACTTATTAATCCTCAAGTTTATGAACAAACATTAATTAAAACGGGAATGAAAATGAAGTTAGTAATAAATGATGTTGAAAAAGATGAAGTAGTAGTAGTTATAAAAGGTGATATTGATGGAGATGGAATAGTTAATGTTACTGATTTAGCTCCATTAGAATGGCATATTCTAGAGGATGATAGAGACTATATTGAGGGAATCTATTTAGATGCTGCTGATTTAGATGGTGATAGAATAGTAGATGTAAGGGATGAAGGAAAGTTAATGAAATTTATCTTGGAAGACCCTGAAGTACCTACATTAAATGATTAAATAAGCTTTAAACAGAATTATTTAAAGCTTTTTATATGTATTAAATAATTGTAAATTTTATAAAATTAGTACTTAACTATTCTTAATAATATGTTATAATGTAATAAAGTAATAAAATAGGAAGGAGGGATTATTGAATGAAAAGATTATTTATGGTATTTGCTTTATTTATGTGTATGTTAATAATGGCTCCTATTGCTAAAGCTGCTACTATTGACGAAATAAGAGTTAATAGTGAAACTTATTATGTAGAAGAGGGTACATTACCATCATATACCGCTACAACTACTACAGAACATGCTTCAATTGAACCTTATGGCTCTAATACTAGATGGTTAAGTTGGGGGCCAAGTGATAGTTCATGGCATGGATTTGGCTCTGAAACTCCAACGGCAGTTTTAGATGGTGAAACTCATTATTCATTAAGATTAAAAGTTGATTTAGATGATGGTTATGAGTTTACTAACGCTACTAAAGTCTATTTCAATGGTGCTCTTTGGGATTTAGGACATACAACTGTTGATGCAAATGATTGGGGTGGCTATGTAATTATCGATTTAGGTACTGCCTCAGTTGAACCACAATTTATTGTAGCGTATGACTTTAATGGTGGTACTAAAGATGGTAAATCTACATATGTTACTCAACAAGTTAGTTATGGTGCAGTTATTTCAGTAGAAACTTTTGTTGATTTATTAGGGGTTGAAGCTCCAGAAGGAAAAGAATTAGATTATATTGAAGTAAATGGAGTTAGATACGAACTTGATTCGCTTTATATGTTAAGTCAAAATACTACATATAGATATATTTGGAAAGATGCAGTAGCTACAGAAAAGATTAATACTATTAATCTTACAGTTAGTACTCCTGAAATAGGAACTACAATAACAGATGAAAATGTTAAACCAGTTATTACACTAGAAAGTGGCGCAAATTATAAAGTATCATGGACTATGTTTATTAATAACTATCCATCAGTAGATCCATCTTATGATAGTGGTGAAATATTTGGAAGTGTTATTACAGAAGGCAATTGGTATTATTTAGAAATATATCTAATGCCTAATGATGGCTATATATTTGATGAATCATCTAAAGTAACATTAAAAGTTAATGGTGGTACTGAATATGAAATTGGTTATTGTGCTGATACTCAATTTGGATTATTCACTAAAGTACAAGCTACTAAAGAAGCTCCAAAATATGAGTATAAAGATGGTTCAGTATCTAGCTATGATTTAAGTAAAGATGATGTAGCAGTATTTAGTATTGATGCTGATTACTCATTATTCCAAACTGGTGGTTCAGTTTATATGGATGATAAGTTAGTTGATTCAAAATACTATACATCTGAAGCTGGTAGTACAGTTATTAAATTTACTAAAGAATTTATGAATACACTAAGTGCTGGTGCTCATACTCTTAAAGTAATGTTTGGTAATGGTGGAAGTGCTACTACTACATTTGAAGTAAAAAATACTTCAACAACTGCAGGAGCAGCTAATACTACTACAACTGATACAGCGGCAGCTACAAAAGCTGATAGTACTGCAGCAGCAACAACTGCAACAACTACAAGTACTAAGAACCCTAAAACATTAGATGGTATTACTATTTGGAGTTCATTATTTGTTATATCTTTAGCTGGATTAGCTACAGGATTATATAGTAAGAAAAAATTTGATTAAAAAGACGATTTAATCGTCTTTTTTTTATTGTAATTTATTATTAAAACTGATATACTTATATTAATAATAGAGTAGTGTGTTTAGGAGTTGATTTATATGTTAAAAAATATGAAAAAAAGAAGTAAAGGAATAAAGATAATATCAATGTTATTTATAACAATATTATGCTTTTTATTTTTGCTTGTACCAAAAGTAGATGCAGCAAATGAGTATACTTTAACTTACAATTACAATAATACTTTTAGTATTCCAGCTAATAAAAAACTTGACACAGGTTACAAAGTTAATTGGAGTAAGTATTTTACTATTGGATTAGAATTCAGCGTATCATCTACTAATAGTAGTTCGATGTTAATCTATAGTAATAGAAATGGATCAAGCGTTTCACTTGACTCTTATCTAACATCTGGTGGTAACTTTAACCTTTGGGTAGGAAGTGTTGCTATTACTTGTAGTGGTGCTATATCTGCTAATACAACTTATAAAGTCGACTTTTCATGGAATCCTAGTACAAAAGGATTTGTAGTAACAATTACTAATAAATCAACATCAGCAACTGTATGTTCACAAAGCAATACGTCTTCTAGTATGTCTGGATCAACAACTAATTCAGTTAATATAAATGGTGATGCTAATAGTAGTAGCCCATTAACTATGAGTAATGTAAAGATAACTATTACTGAAAAATATAATTCTGGTGCTACAGCAAATAATTTCCCATCACCTTCAGGTTATCCTTTATATGGATATACAACTGGATGGTCTTATTCATCTACAGCTACAACACCAATTACCAGTTATACTATGAATTCTAATTATTCACTATATTTGTACAAATCTTCTAAAACTTATTGGGCATCCTTAGATAATACTGGTGCAACAACATCATCTAGTCCAACAGCAATTTATTATAAGTATAACAATAGCACATATTTTTCAAACGGCTCACTATCATCTGTAATAACTTCAATAACTGTACCACAAAAAACAGGGTACACTTTTGGTGGATTTTATACTGGATCTAATGGTGCAGGTACACAATATGTAAATTCATCAGGTAGTATAGTAAATAATCTTTATAAAGAGCATAATAATGATAGTACTTATTTACCTTTGTATGCAAAGTGGACACCAAATAATCCAGCAACTCCAACAATTTCACCTTCAACGACAACAAAAATATATAATGTAAGTGATACAGTTCTTACTTGTGCTACATCATCAACATATCCTAGTGGAGTAACTTTATATTATCAATTTGGATATGCCCAAAGTGATGGTGGAACATCAATTACTTGGTTAGGTTCACCATCAGCTACTAACACTTATTCTTTATCACCAGTTGAATTTGTGGGTCAAAGATGGTATTCATGTAGAGTTTATGCTACTGATGGATCATTATCAAGTTCCACAGTGGCTAGTGCTACAACGGCTGATGCTGCTGTAACAATTAATAACGCTAAAGTGACTTTTAATGTTTCATCAAATGGTGGAACAATATCAGGAACTAGTCCGTTATATGTAAGATCCCAAGAAACTAGTTTATTTACAGGAATCAGAAATTCAACAGCTGCATCTGCACCTACAGCTACTAAAGATGGCTACACATTTACTGGATGGTGGACAGCAGCTTCAGGTGGATATAAAGTAATAGATGAAAATGGTAATGTACAAGCTAGTGTTTCCAATTGGACTAATTCTAGTACAAAATTTATTAGAACAACTAATGGAACATTATATGCACAGTTTATAATAACAAAACCACAATTTGTTAATATTGATGTTAATTACAATGATTCAATGATATATCATAGTAGTGGTAGCAGGACCTTGACATGTAGTTCAACAACTACATATTCTGCTGGCTTTACATTGTATTATTCGTTTGGTTATCAAAGTTATGGTGATTCTAGTTTTACTTGGAGTGATTACTCAACATCTAATACTTATACAGTGCTTGCCACTGATTATATCGGTACTAAGGGTTATAAGTGTAGGATTTACGTAACTGATGGCACTAGCTCATCAGAAGTAACTGTATCATCAGTTATTAAATATATATATATAGAAGGAACAAAAATAACGTTTTCTCGTCTTTCTACTGATAGCTTTAGCGTAAATCAAGAAACATATTATGTAAAATATGGTGACTCACATTTTTATAATGATATGTACGCAACAGAAGTGGGTACTATACCAATTCCAACAAGAAGTGATCATATTTTTGTTGGTTGGTACACTAATTCCGGTAATGCAGGATATAAATTAACTGATGAAAATGGAAACGTTTTATCAAATGTTTCTGGATGGACTGATTCTCAAGGAAAATTCACTAAAACATCTAATTCTACCGTATATGCGCGATTTAATCTATATCCACCAACAACTCCTGTATTGGCTGGTGGCAATACTGTTATATATAATTCAGATGATGTTACACTTACATGTTCTTCATCAACTGATCAACCAGATACTATGTTAATATATGTTTTTGGATATTCAACAACGCCAAACGGAGAAATAATTTGGTATAATTCTTCTGAAACTAATACTTTAACAATAAACAAGACTGAATATCTTGGAACAAGATATTATTCATGTAAAGTGTTAGTTTATAGAAACATTTCCGAATTAAGTGAATATGTTAGTAATGCTCCAGAAAATATTCAAGAAGTTACTTTTAAAAATGCTGCAATAACATTTGATGCTAATTATGGAACAATAACTGGAACAAATCCTTTGTATACCCATCCTGGAGTAAAAGTATTCTATGATGGTATTTATAGTGATACTACTTCTTCATTACCAGTAGCAACAAAAGACGGATATGATTTTAATGGTTGGTGGAATGCTGGTGGTAATGGAAATGGAGCAATGATTATTTCTCCAGCTGGTTCAAATCTAGTATCTAAAAGCGGATGGACAGATGCTGGTGGTAATTTTACAGTAACTAGTGATAAAACATTATATGCTCAATATACTCCAAAAACATTTAGTGTTAATTTAGATAATCAAGATGCTACAGTTTCTGGAACTAGTAATTTATATTATTTGTATAATAGTACTAAGACTGTATCAGGATCAACATGTTATTATTTTTCAAACAGTACCTTAACATCATGCTATACTGGTTCTCAAATTACAAAACCTGAAAAAGCAAAATATACTTTTAATGGATACTATACTGAGCCAAATGGTCAAGGTACTATGTACATTAATTCAAGTGGTTCAGTGGTAAATAACTTATATAAAGTTTTACCAAGTAGTATAGATGCAAATAATACAGACACAATAACTTTATATGCCTATTGGGAAAGAAGCATATATGATTTAACATATGAATATGGTTCATTTACTAAATTTGATAGCACTAATCCGCATTTTGATACAGGTTATAAAATTAACTGGGATAAGAGTTTTAGAATTGAAGAAACTGTTACTTTTGAAGAATTAGGAATAAGAAATTTAATTATAGGTAGTTATAAAAATAACAGTACAACAAAAACTCTTAATATTGAATTAACTGCTGATAACTTATTAAGAGTGTCTTCAGTTAAAGATAACGGAAGCACTTATTATAAATCATCAACAGATGCAGTATCAGATTACTTACTTAATATAGTATTTGAATGGGATGCAAATACTAGTACTTATGTAATAAGTGCTACTGGTAATAACACTAATGTAGAACTAACTGATACAATAAGTGATCTTACAGAAGAATCTACAGTAAATTTAGGCCTTGGAACAGATAACAGAGGTTCATCTCCATTTGGAGAAGTAACTGTATCTAATTTAAAAGTTATTAGTTATGAATATAAAAATACAGTATTAGCTGTATTCCCAACTAAGAATACTGGAACTGAAGTGCTTGAATGGTATACTGAAAGTGAAGGTGGAGATTTAGCATCATTAATAACTGTTGATAGTGATTTAACATTATATTATCGTATGGTACCTATATATTCAGTTACATTAAATAATAGAGATGCTGATTATGCAGGAACTGATGTATTCTATTATGAATATAACGTAAGTAAAGTAATAGATGAAGATGGTACATGCTATTATTATACTGATAATACATTAGAAACTTGTATTCATACTTATATTGATAGACCAATAAAAGATGGTTATAACTTTGGTGGTTATTTAGTGAATGAAGATGGCACTGGAAAACCTTATGTAAATTCTAATGGTTCATTTACAAATAGTATTTATAAAAAACATCCTAATGAAATAAATAGCAATTATACTGATAATATTACTTTATATGCTAAATGGTCTCGTGGCCAAAGTTTAACATACGTTTATCAAAACAATGATACACTTGATGGAACAGAAGCTACAGCATTTGATACTGGATATAAAGTTAGTTTTAATAAAGATTTTACAATTGAAGAAACATTTAGAGTATCAGAGATAGATAAAGATTACTTGTTAATTGGTAGTTTCCATACAGGATTTGAATCTAATAAATTCTTCCAAATTATAATTACTGATAATAATACTATTGGAGTATATTTAGGAGATATTGCAGAGTATCTAGATTCTGATTCTGGACATCCAATTTATGCAAATGAGGATATTAGATTAACATTTAATTGGAATTCTAAAACTAAAGAATATACAGTTACAGCAAGAGGAACATTAACTGATATAACATTGAACGGATCTGCTATAAATATGACTGGTAGTGCTGTAAGATCATTAAGATTAGGTTGTGATTATGGTAGAAGTGAAGAATACTTTAGTAGCATTAGTGTATCTGATTTAAGAATAACTTCAGTTGAAGATTATGGTAATATTATTTCTAATTTACCTAATGTTAGTAAAGAAGGTTATAAAATCGGATGGTTTGATGCACCATCTGATGGTGATAAAGTTGAGTTAATTACAATTGATGATGATAAAAATGTTTATGCTCAATGGGTAGAACAAAATAAATTAACTTATGATTATCAAATGAATGAATCATTTGATGGTACAATAGCATCAAAATTTAATACTGGATATTTAATTAACTTTGATAAGAGTTTTGAAATTGAAGAAACATTTAATATAAGTGAATTAAATATAAGAAATCTAATAATTGGTGGTTATTATAGTACAAGTTCTGGTTATAGACCTGTATTAAATATTGAAACAGATGCTAATAATAAATTAAGAGTATATATGTATGGATCTGCAGGATCTTCATATAATTTGTTATCTGAAGAGACAGTACCTGCAAATGAAGATATAACTATATTATTTAAATGGAATGCTGGAACAGATAGCTTTACATTAGATGCAACTGGAGCTACTACTGATATAAGTATGTCTGGTAGTCATGAAATGTTTGGTATTTCTGGTGTAACACTTAATCTAGGTCAAGATCATAGAAGTAATTCATCATTTGGACCTGTTACAGTTTCTAAATTAAAAATAACTGATACATATGATAAAGATTATGTAGTTAGTGAATTTCCTAATGTTACAAGTGAAGAAGGAAACCTTGAATGGTATACAGCTTCTACTAATGGTGATAGAATAACTAGTATCACTATGGATACTAATAAAACTATTTATAGACAATGGGTTCTACAAAAAGAATTAACTCTTGAATATCAAAATAGTAATTCATTTGATGGAACAGATGATTCTTACTATGATACTGGTTATATAATTGATTGGGATAAAGATTTTACAATTGAAGAAACATTTAGAATACCAGCATTTAATAATAGATATGTGTTATTAAGTAATTATAAAGCTTCAAATGATAATTCATTTATCGTAGATATTAATACTGATAATACTGCTAGAGCATACTTCTATGGTAAAAAATATAGTGCTGGAAGAAGCTATGAAGGAACTTTACAAACTAATGAAGATATAACACTAACATTTAGTTGGAATGCTGGTACTCAAACATTTAATTGTTCATTAAAAGGTGAAGTTACTGATTTTGAATTTACAAATTATGTAGTTGGTTTAGCAGGTAAAGCGGATTATACTTTAATGCTTGGTCAAGATCATAGAGGTTATGGTGTATCTTCACCATTAGAAGTATCTGACTTAATAATTACTTCAAAAGAAAGTGAAAATACTGTAATTAGTAAACTACCAATAGCAGTTGCTGAAGGTATGACATTTGGCTGGTATGATGCTCCAAGTGAGGGTAATGTAGTTAATAATGTAACTATGAATGATAATATAACTTTATATGGAGGATCAGCGCCTAGTGTTTATCATGTGGTTTTAGATAGTGGGGAATCTGATACTACTGGAACAACAGAATTCTGGTATCAATATCAATCATATAAAGAAATAAATAATGAAATATGTTATTATTTTACAGATGAAGAATTAACAACATGCTTAACTGATATTACTATTCCTACCAAAGAACATAATACATTTACTGGTTATCATCCTATGGTAAACGGTTTAGGAACAAAATATATTAATGAAGATGGAGAAATAACTAATAATTTATATCAATTTAAACCAAGTGATATAAATGAAAATTATACAGATACCATGACACTTTATGCAAACTTTGAAGCAGAAGAAATAATGGTAACAAGACCAGATGATATAATTGTTATATACCATTATGGTGATATATATGAATTAGGTACAAATGATGTAGTTAAAGGATATGAATATAAGGGACAAGTTACATTTAAGTATAATAATGCTGATTATGATTATGAATACATAGATAATGTAATAGTAAGTTATACACCAGCTGGATGGTTAGTAAACGATGTTGTATA
>JAEEGL014313542.1_pt1 | contig 13218 bp, 12 predicted proteins | sample 9134231 | NCBI WGS metagenome assembly JAEEGL01 (sample SAMN16246548, study PRJNA631951) | gut metagenome | biome: gut microbiome; feature: rumen; material: fiber-attached | host: Bos | place: Iran: Karaj | collected 2018-10
AAAGAGCTAATCCAGGCAATAGTTAATTTTACAGGCCATTATGGTGACTTTTGTAAGGAGTACTCCATCCCTTCTGCAGAGATTGCTCCGATAGAAGATTTTGTCACGTCTCCATATATCAGTATGTCGGCAATGTCATTATTTAGAAAACAAATGCTCAAATGTCTGTTGCCCATCAGGGATATAGACCCTACGCTTATGGATAGATTCTTGCAAAAACGGTACGCAGACGAAGAAATCCTGAATATATTTGAAGAGTTAGAAGAATTCCGCGACACTTGGTGTTTTATTCTTGACTTTGTAGAAATAAATGTGAATATGGCATATCTGATGCGACATTATCAAGAACTGTTGCAAAACTTCAAGTCGCATCGATATGACAAATTGGCTGAACATCTCAATTGCTTCGTAGATCGTCTGACGGAAGCAGACATAACTCACTCATTGCCTAAATTCACAGCCGACAATCTCCCGCCCATTGAGCTATAATGCTCACAGCTACGTCCCAGCCCATTTAATACAGGTGATACGAGAAGGCTTCGGCTTTTATGATTGTTGTTACATCCAAGCATCTTTCTGCTCATTTGTCTTATCAAAAACGTTAAGAAAACAAAGAAAACCATTGTCTGTGCTGCATGCTCTGCGAGCATTGACCTATAGGTGGCAAGTCAAAGATTTGTTTAAGCAAGCTTAACCATTTCTTTGCCTGGCTATCATAGGCAGCCTATGGCTGTGCGCACAGCCAAGAAAAACCGAAATCACATTGTCAGAAGGCTATGATTTCTTTGGTGTTGGCATCATAGTTTTTTTAATAGCTCCTGTCATTCCTTTTTTTAGAAAAACGAAGTTTCCCATTAGAATATTGTATGTAACTGACACAATTTTCTTGGTTTTTCTTTTGTTCAGGGCTTATCCCATAGGGATGATGCCGTGGCTTTATGATTTTACTGCGAGCATGCTCGCGAGCAAAAGCATAAGGCTATGACATCAAAGACGTCAGGTCTTGCCCTGAGCAAAAGGGTTTTTCTCGGTTTTTGTTAACAACAGACACAGAGTTTGCTGGTGAGCCCCTTTTTTGTGGTAGATAGTTGGCAGAAAAGTGATCTTTTTAGCTGTATTTTGCGCTAGGTAGGCATGTTTTTTGATAAAAATATGAGGTTATCTGTCATCTGTCACTCCGCAAAAGCCCATTGACATTGGGTTTGTGGTAGATGACAGATAATGACGGATAAAAAACTTTTTTTCAGCGAGTTTTAGATGTGGGTAAATAAGGCGGAAGGAGCGGAAGGTCTATCTTTTCGCTGAATTATTACCTTAGAAAATTTAACTGCAACCTTAGAAAATTTAACTGCGACTTAAAAAAATCTGGTGTGGACATTAGAAAATTTAATAGCGACATAACGGAGAAAAAAACGCGACCGAAGAAATTTTAGGTTGCGCATTTTTTTCGTATGCTCGCGCAAAAAACTGACGAAGAAAAGCATAGATTCCCTCTTATTCCCCAAGCCCCTCTTCCCCCCCCTGTATGGGGAGGAACGATGGAGCGGAGATAACTGTTGGACCGGTGAGGTTTGTCTTAGTCCTTGTTGTAATGGATAATGTTGGGAATTTAAGCACCATCGCAGTGAGTAAGAATGAATTCTTGTCTTAATCCTTGTTGTAATGGATAATGTTGGGAATAGGCTGGAACACCGAGGATAGCGGCAATTTCGAGTCTTAATCCTTGTTGTAATGGATAATGTTGGGAATGAACACCGAGGCAAACAGCGAGTTCGATTGCAAAAAGTCTTAATCCTTGTTGTAATGGATAATGTTGGGAATCTGAGTTTGGAGCCAAGGTCGGCTTTACCGTTAATGTCTTAATCCTTGTTGTAATGGATAATGTTGGGAATAGCAGTTGTGCGGCGGTTACTGTGGTGCCCTCAGCACGTCTTAATCCTTGTTGTAATGGATAATGTTGGGAATTCCTCTTATGGGCTCTATGTGGTAAAGCATAACGGGAGTCTTAATCCTTGTTGTAATGGATAATGTTGGGAATGGGGTTTCCGCGGACAACAGGTTCGTGGAGGTCTTGTCTTAATCCTTGTTGTAATGGATAATGTTGGGAATCTTCCTTCTAATCGAAGCCCAAAGGTAAGGCTGTAATAAAAATAACAATTCTTGTATGCTTTTAATCATTTGAAAACATTGAAATTACGTTCTCTTACGCAGTATTTTCGAAAATGGCATATCTTTTTGTCGTCAAATAAGGGACTTTTTTCGACAGTTTGTTTTGTATCTCGTTTTATATCAGTCATTTGACAATGACCAAAAAATCGCAAATGTTTCTTGTTTTTCAGAGAATTATCGGTTTCGCGAAAACGTGCTACCGTTTTAGCCCATTTCTTCGTGAGCAAAATTAGCATATTTTTCGCAAATAAAAAGCTTTTTATTCCTTTTATTTGCATTTGCGAAAAATATTTGACATACTGTCTTTATCAATTTCTGTCTAAAAAGCACATAATCTTATGGTTAGCAGTTGATGCACTTTTCGCAAATGTTTTCAGGCAACCTATACTACCGCAACCTTGACAGGTTATTTCTTCTTAATCGGTGGGATATATTGAATACGGGCATAACATTCTGTACAAAGAGGGTAGATGTTAATCCAATCCTCTCGTCTTGTCACCAACTTTTCGAATTGTTTACATAAATTTTTATATTGTACGAATGAGTTCATTCTCTACACCGATGGCTGTTAGACGTTGTTGCAAAATACTGTGATCGATTTCATCGAAGAAGTTATCCACATCCAGACGGAGAGCATATAGATACTCTTTATTTCCACAATGCCTGACGATATATTTGATTGTTTTCAGTGCACCTTTGCCTGGGCGATAAGCATAGCTGTTTGGTAGAAACAAAACTCGCTTTTCAGACGGGTCTTTTGTCTTGGGAATTGTGATTTGCAGATATGGTTGAGGCTTCCATTCACCTTCTTGCAATTCCTCCTTCAATTGTTTGATTTGGTTAATCTTGTCTTTGTTAAATTCCTCTATCGACATGCCATCAACGCCCCCCGCCGAGCCTTTAGACTTGATGGCGTTCCACGCATCATATAGAGTGTCTTCTTTGCAAATGGTGTTGAATTGTGCAATCATTTTTTTTGTTTGGGATATTATGCAACAAAGTTAAAAAAACATTAGAAGTACAAGGCAAAAGGTGTCTATAGGTGAAAAAACAAATTTCTCATAATAAAAAACGTGTGATTTCGTGAAAAAGTAATATATTTGCCGAAGAGTAATAATGTCAATATAATACATGGGATTACAGAAAGTCTTTCTTCTTGGCGGTTACGACCTAGAAATGATGACTATCAAGCAGATGCTTGAAGGACGGACGGATTGTATGACCATAGACAGACACCTGAGCTGGGACAATGCAATTCTTAGTGCTTATCAGGAGGAGTTGGTACGTTACCATAAGGACGTTGAGATATTCGGCATTGAGTTACGGGAAGACATCTTTGCTCCCTGCAACTATCAGCGTATTGACCATCACAACGACTACAACGACCGGCCTGCGTCAGTACTGCAGGTTGCGGAAATTTTAGGGATTACCCCCAGTTGGAATATACAGCTGGTTGCCGCCAATGACGCAGGGTATATCCCTGCTATGCAAGCGTTGGGCGCGACAGATGAGGAGATACAAAAAATACGCCGTCAAGACAGGGCGGCCCAGGGAGTTACGGAAGAGGATGAACTGGCGGCAGAGCAGTCCATTGTCAAGGGACTGACAAGGCTGAATGGTATGCTGGTCGTTCGGTCGCATACATCACGTTTCTCCGCTATCTGTGACAGACTCTATCCTTATCGGCGACTTCTGATATATACTGACAGGGAGTGGGTCTATTACGGAGAGGGGAAATACTGGCTCGTGGAAATGTTTGCAGCCGACATAAAAGCGGGCAGAGTGTACCACGGCGGCGGAGAGAGCGGGTACATAGGTACTGCGAGGGATGCTTTCCCCAAGGAACAGATAGTGAGTTTAGTAAACCGCATAAAACAAGAATATGAGCAACTATAGTTTTCACACCTTTATGTTTCCCTTCCGCTGGAAGGTGACAAACAATGATGACAAGCCCTTCACTGAGCAAATTGACCTAAACAGTATCCGCTACGGGCAGTCGCCTTACTGGGAAAGGGTCGGCATTCCTCCCACCGACGAGAAAGAAAGTAACGACCTCTATAACGAGCGTAACTACTTCTATGAGTTTGTCCATCCGGCACTTTATGACGACAATTCAGATACCTCGCTTATCCGTCACTATGAGCGTCGTGAACCCAAGCGTGGTCAAGGCACGACATACTGTATTGTCTGTGGGGAGAACATGCAAGAGTATAGATTGGACGTGCAAGCCATCAACCTCAACCTATATTCCAGTGGCGTGGGCGTGCTGTCTTTCTATATGTACAACACCCGTTACCCCAAGACGGAGGATGTGCTTGCTATCAATCAATACGGTCGGCGTGTGTTCCCGCCTTTTATTGGCGATGTACAGACACGCATTGAACTGGCTCATAAGATAGAGATAGATGGTTTGAATGGTGTATATAGCGAAGACTTCTCGCGCTACACCAACAATGTGAAGAGCAACATTCCTGCTGCCTTTATTCCGAAGATGATACATGAGGTGGCAGAGAATATAGAGTTGCAGCCTGTGGTGGATGACCGTATGTTTGTTCTCTGTTGGTATAAGAATGATGAACTGACTCAAGCTTTTGAGACAAATTATGATAATTTCATCAACAACAATGAAGATTGGTATAAGTTTGTGTTTGTTGATAAATTTCAAGGCCTGTCTTGTCAGAACGACCAAATGAGACGCGACATTATCAAAAAAGCCACCTATGAGAGATGGCAGAAGAACTGTTCTCTATACGGGGTTTCACGCTACTCAATGGTATTTCTGACGAACTCCGGCGCAGACATTATTGCACCATTTCTCTTTCCTTATTTTGAGACTGAATATGCCCGCATGGCAGAACTGGTGTTGATGCAACGAGCCACTGTGCTACGCTTCTCATCAGAAGTTACAAGCATCAGTAAACTCGCAGGAGGAAAAGGATTCGGTGAACGTGTCAGTTCCTTATATAAGGAGTATATCCGCTTTGAGAATCAAATGTATTTCCGTGAGATTTCTGCACAGGACCAGGGCATAGAGATGTACCAGAAACTCTATGATGCCATGAACCTGAAAGAGCAGGTAGAGAAACTCGATGAAGAAATAGAAGAACTCTATAACTATGTAACCCTGCGTGAAGACCGCCGCACAAACAGAACGATGAGTCTCCTTACTTGGATTACAACAATCTTTCTGCCGGTGACGGTTGTGGCAGGATACTTCAGCATGAATGACTTTGGGACTAATACAAAGTTTGTGTTCCAGTCGTTGACAATGATAGTCTTTGCTTTGATAGTTATTTCCGTAGTATTACTAATCAACAAAAAGAGAATAAAATGATTACTTTATCTATTTTGAACTGTAGCATTGAATGGCAGTTGGTCATCGGTGCGATTCCTGGCATCTGTTGGGGAATTCTGGGACTTATATTGATATGCGTATTGCTGCGACGTGTAGCATTCCCTCTTATTGCGAACTACCACGAGGTAAAACTGAAGAAAGAAAATTTCGACGAAGAGACCAAATGGTTTGACAAGAAAAACAAATTGGATGAGCTGAAAGAAAGCACAGACGATGGCGTGAAAGAACTTAAAACAAAAGTCTCGGAACTCGAAGGCAAATTAAAGATAGAAGAATTCAATAAAGAACTTCTGGAGAAGCAACTGAAGATGTACAGTGATATCTTTAAACAATTGAAAGTAGAAGTTAAACCTAAAGTATAGTATGTATAAATTAGAGATTAAACTAAAACAGCACACCCCGCTGATTCATTTCCAACATGATCAGGAGGGAGCCACTTTGCGTGCTTCGGAGGTGAAACCGAAGTTGGATAAGTTCCTACTTATGAGACTTGGGCAAGGTAACTATCAGACAGGTATAGCCCAAGCCAAGACCAATGGATGGTTAATCGGCAAGGGCGACCATCCAGCATTGGACTATAAGATGAGAATAGAGGCAAAAGCTTTCAAAGATATTTCTATAGTAAAGCCTCAGAAAGTAAAGGGGGTACAGCAATATGATGACTTTGATAGAGAATTGTACACCACTAATAACTATCCTGACAATGATGCTTCATTAATTATGTCTAATATTGGTGGCCGAGTTAGCGAAGAAGTCTTTAATATGGTTATAGCCAATCATGTCAAGATGATTGTTATTTCGAAAGAAGATCGTTTAATTAGCGAGATTCAGAGACATATTTGCCTCTTCATTGGTCGTACAAGTTTTGGGAACAGGATCAGCAAAGGCTTTGGCAGTTTTGAGGTAATAAGCATTGATGGGAACGAGGTTGACTCTAAATTCTATTGTGATGATTTCTCTCTATCATTTGCCATGATGCTGAATCAGAATTATCATGAAAGTGAAGTCTTTAAAGATGTTTTCAGAGTGATTCACAAGATATGGAAAGACATGAAAAATCAGGCTGGAGTGAAAGGAAATAGTGAGAACAATGTGCTACTAAAGATTTCCCCTCAAAACACCAGACAAGCAGAGCGCATCCCTTCACCCATCTCTTTTAAACCGTTAGTTGACATCTCTAAAGACGATACCGGGCAGATATATTGTGATGTAGTAATCTCCATGTTCTACAACACAGAAGTTATAAAACAGGTGATAGGAAGAGACGATACAACATATTATAAGCAGTTTATTGCCAATCTAAAAAACAGTATAGGTAAGAATGTCGTTTCTTATATAGGCAATATTGTTAAATCTCAATTAGAATCAGCAAATTTTGAAACGGTATGAACTACTCTGCAATAAACATAGGCCCAATCATATCAACATTGGGCATGGCACGAAAGCCACGAGAGTTGTGGGCGGCGAGCTATATGTTCTCGCATCTGATGAAATGTATCTATCAGACAGCAGAAAAAGAGAATGCCGAAATCATTTCGCCTGCAAAACCTAAAGAAGAAAAGGGCAAGGTAGGCATCTATCCCGACCGCATATATATGCGAAAGGTGGAAGATGTCAAAAAAATGGTGTCTGAAGCAATGATACAGTTTTATCTGGATTTAGGTATCAAAAAAGATAAAATTGATTTGACTTACTTCAATGTGATGTCAGCCACCTGTGAGAAAGATGTAGAGTCTGCTGCAATCAAAGACTTGAATCAACAATTAGATGTGTTGGAATTGTGCAACTATGCTACAGATGGAGATGCTGCACAACTCATTTATGACATCATTTCTGAGAAAAAAGATTCTCCCCTTTTTGACTTAGCAGACGGTAAGTTCATTAAAGAGGTAAAAACAATAGAAGAGATTGCAAATGCACAGCGAGAAGAACATCCGGATGTAAAGGAGAAATCTCATCATCGGTATTTCTGTGTCGTACAGGCTGATGGTGATAATGTAGGTAAAACGGTTTCTCATGAGGAATTGGGTGAAGTCGAAGTGATGAAGATATCCCAAGCGTTAGTCCAATTCGGACTTGAAGCCACCCAACTGATTGATGACTTCGGAGGACAGCCCATTTATGCTGGTGGTGACGACCTGTTGTTCATCGCCCCTGTTATTGGTAAGGATGGAACTCATATATTCAATTTACTTGATGATATTGAGAATAGTGCATTCAAAGGTGTTAAGGACAGTGTTGACCCCTTAGGGCTGAAGGATGATAAGGGGAACGAGATAAAGGCGTCGCTTTCATTTGGCGTTTCCATCTCTTACTATAAATATCCGCTCTATGAGGCTCTGAAGTCTGCTAGAAACCTTCTGTTCGACACAGCAAAGAATATCAGTGACAAGAAAGCCGTAGCATGGAGCCTTCGCAAGCACAGCGGTGGAACATTTAATGCTGCATTCTCTTTGAAGGATGAGGAACTAAAAAGCCAGTTCGAGAAATTAATAGAAACGACAACCGACAACGAGACTGTATCAGCCATTGCCCATAAGCTTCGTCAAGAAGAGGCGTTGGTGGGTTTAGTCCTGGAAAGCGGACAGACGGAAAGACTGAATGCTTTGTTTGACAAGGTTCTGGAGTTCGACAATGACAAGGCAGCCTATTTTGATGCAGTTAAAAGTATTATGCCTGTTTTATACAAAGTGGTAGGAAAGAAAGACTATATCCAGACACTTTATAGTTTATTACGTACAGCAAAATTCATAAAAGGGGAGGACTTGCACGATGAGTAAATATCAGATTACATTGACGCCAGTAGATAAATTCTTTTTCGGCGGTGACATGACTTTTTCAGTTGGAGCGAAAGAGTTACCAAAAAACTGGGAAGAAATAACAGATGAAAAGGTAAAAGCCAAGATTAAGAAGCAAGTAGAAGATAACACTCGTTACTCCAGTTATATTATTCAGTCTTCGATGTTCCCGCAGCAGACATCTTTGCTGGGTATGTTGCGCTTCTTGATTTTGCGTAACGACAAAGAGGCGTTTAAGGATGGACAGATCATAGACAAAAATAAGGCCAAAGCACTGATAGGTGGTCGGAGTTTTACCGTAAACCCCGACAGTCATGATGAAAACGATTATGGACTTATTAAGGGCCTGAGCCATGTGCGAATTCTCCGGAAGGGCGGAGAAGTCGATGCCTCATACTTGGAGTTTGCGCCTTTGTTTGGAGAACTGGACTTTACAAAAGTCTCGACCGGAACATATAACATGAAGGATATTTGTATCCCAGGACTCACAGAGAAGGAGTATAAAGCAAAGGATGGCCTTTCTGCAAAACTGACGGACGGGAAAACGTCCTACGACTTTAAGCAAGGAGAAGATCCCAAAAAAGAAGGCGTGTTTATTGAAGACCGACGTATAGGCATAGACCGCAATATCGAAACGGGTAAGGTGGAGGATTCTGCATTGTTCAAACAGATTTCGTATCGCTTCAATAATAAGCATGCTTCCTATTGCTTTGTATTCGATGCTGAGGTTGACGATGCTTTGAATCTCGAGGATTATAGCGGACATTTGGTATCCATCGGCGGTGATAACTCGCAGTTTGTCATCGGCATTAAGAAGAATGAAAAAACCGCAGACGACATAGTGCCCATTAACAATGCTGTCAGACTACTATCGCCAACGTTTTTGACTCGTGCTGAAGCACAGACGGCCAAGTTTGCCATAACGAGACTGATGCCATTCCGTTTCTTGAAGTCGGAAATGGACAAGGTAAAGTCGTATCACATCCTGAGTGGCAATCTGACGCGCAGCAACAGATATGAGCTTTATGCTCCTGGCTCTGTGTTCTATTTTGAGAATAATGAGCAAAAGGAGGCATTCACAGGTTGCATTAAGGCAAAAAAGGAATTCAGACAAATAGGTTATAACGAATATAAATAATTAAATAAGTAACGATATGAATACACATGTTTTTAAGATTACCGCAAAGACAAATTTGCATGTAGGCAACGAGAGTGGTGGCGATTTCACGATTATCGACAAAGCTATCCAGCGCGACCCGCTGACAGGGCTGCCCTGTATCAATTCAAGTTCCTTGAAAGGTGCTATTAAAGAGTTCTGTGTTCATGAAGCAAAATTGAACAATGTCTTAGAACTGTTTGGTTCCGATATCGACCTTACGACGGGCAAGATTAAAGATAAGGACAAAACAAAGAAAGGTAAAGCCGTTTTCTTCGATGCAAAACTGCTCTATCTCCCTCAGCAGGACGACAACACGTTATTCCATTTTGAAACAACACCTAACATCATAGCAATGATGAACAACAGAGTTAAGTTGTTTGACAGCAATTTTAAATATGAAGCAGAAACGATTGTTGCGGATAAGCCAGTCGTTGTGTTAGTGGATAAAGATGAAGAGCCAAAGACAGCAGATAAGCAGTTTGAGGATAAGTGCAGCGACGACAACCTTCCCATCATTGCCCGCAATGTACTGGAGAATGGTGAAAGCAAAAACCTCTGGTACGAACAGGTACTGCCGGCTGAGACCGTTCTTTATACCATCATTCAAGAAGAGGGTAAAGACCTACAGGAAGCCCTTGACGGAAAGATTGTTCAGATTGGTGCCAATGCCACCATCGGATACGGATATTGTAAATTTGAACTGTTAAAGTAAAAGGAGGCGCATTATGGCTATATCAAAAGAACGAAAGAACCAGTTGATGGTTTGGGCTGATGATGTCATCAGGAACAGCGGCATCTATAATCAGACAAGGAATGAGATTGTCAGCGACTCCTACAACGGTCAGATTGCTGCCTTCTCGGTCTCTGTCGCACTCTCGGGTTTGAAGCCTGCAATGGCTCTGTTCTATAGCGGCAAAGGCAGCTCAGATGTAGATAAGAAGGAAATCGTCAAGCTGCTTGCCGCTATGTATAGTAAGGAGATTGGCAACCAGAAAAACGCAGATCAATTCTTCCAACATGTGGTTGCCGCCAATGGAGATGCACTGGCCGACCTGCAGAAGAAGATAATGGAATACGGCATTGCGTTGAAACTTGCAGTAAGAACTTTTAAATTCAAGGCCCATGAGTAGGAATCTGCATAAATACTATTATAAAGACTATTTCGGCGAAAAGCCGGAAGAAATCATCGATCCCGGGGACAACCAGAACAGACGAAAAATAAGTGCTTCGTTGGACTGGATGAACATCAAGACAAACAAAGCAAATCCCAGAATCCTGAAGAAGCGAAATACAGGTCTGACCCAAGCAGGGCTTCTTTACAAAATAGAAAAACCTGTTAATATTGAGGATACATTTGAGTTGGAAATCATCTATCCTGGGCTTGTGACGGGTATTGGTATTAACCACGAAGCCACCATTGAGGGCGAGTTCAAACTCGGTGTCCATTTTGACTGGACATACGGAATGCCCGTTGTTTATGGTTCTTCGGTAAAGGGCGTTCTGCGTGCATGGTTTAAGGAATTCTACGACGGCAATCGTGATTCAAACGACTATGAAATTGAAATCTTCGAAGGCAAACTGCGGGACATAGAGGCTGAAAAGAAAAAATATGGTCAAGAATGGGAAGAGAAAGTTAAAACTACCAAGAACCGCATATATATCCCCAAATCAATTTATGACCGAGATATTTTCTTCGATGCAGTCATTGTTGAGGCTGAGAAGGAAGGAAAAGGTCGTATTCTCTGCTCAGATTCAATCACTCCGCATGGCGAAAATCCGCTGAAGAATCCCACTCCTATCACATTTATGAAGATTGCACCAGGGTGTAAACTACAGTTTAGGTTCAAGTTGGTTGGCAATGATGAAGAAAAAGAACTCAAACGTAATTTGTTCAAGGAAATCCTCACCACCGTCGGCATCGGTGCCAAGACGAATGTGGGTTACGGACAACTGAAATAAAGGCTTTTTTTATACAAATAGGCGTTGCCAAGATAAATTGGTGACGCCTATTTTTATTTTTTCACCTTCGTCAGTACTCCGCATCCTACACTGGCATTTTTGCCGATGCCAATATACTGCGGCAGGGTAATGTTTGCCTTGAATTCTATATCGAAGGCTATTAACTTTACTTTCTTGTATGTATATGCTCGCTGCCCGGTAATGTCTGTGATGCAGAGATTTAACTTGCCATCCAGACGGATGTCCACACCCTTGAGGAAAGAGAGGATGTTGCCTGTCAGGACACTCTCCAGTATTGCTATCTTTTGCATCAGGCTTTCTGCGTCTTGATATTTTTTGTAATTATCGGAATTCAAGGGCAACCAGTTGCTGAGGCGATAAAGGCAAGTTGGCTCTTCCAATAACGTAATCTCATTGTCAAAGGCATCGGTCGTTTCAATCCTCATCTCCGCGTTTTTTGAACCGACCATAATCTCGTGACTTCCAATTGTGAGGAGCTGACTGACGGTTTCTATCCCTTGTCCTATTCCCATTACGGCTGCTTTTTTGTGGATACGCTTATATTGAACGAGTGGATAGGAGTATCTAAATTTGTCGTAGACGTGGTTATGAAATAGTATGTCCTTCTTCTCCAAGGACGCTATCACGGCTCCACGGAAATGGGGTATGTCACGAGTGTTTATCTCATTGGAATATCCAATGACAAATGTGGGTAACTTATGCATAGCTGTCATCAATTTCTAATGATTGATTTCCTAATGATTTCAACTGGCAAATCATTTAACGGTTTATCTTGTCAATGATAAGACGCGTCATGATACAATTACTTTATTAACCTGTTTGCTATTGTCATGCAGCGCTCCATGACATTTCCGTTGATAGCATAGCTATAAATGCTGTGGTCGGTGAGTTTAGAGAGCGATTTTGAGAAGTCGCGCAGTGTGGTTGTTGTCTGGTCTATGATTTTTAGGGGTGGGGTAGTGGTGCCGTTAAGACTGCTCTCTGTGAAGAGGGTCATAGGAAGTAGCGTTTGACGTGCTGTGCCTCTGTCTGCATTAAAAGCGGCAAGCTTATGGCTTGCTTCTACCATATAATAATTAGAGATAATAAGCCTGTCATGTAGCTTGTTGTAGATGGAACAGTCGGGAGTAATGCCGAGCACCTCCAACATGATGGGATAGGCACGGCCTAACTGCGTCTTGATGCGATTGAGTTTGGTGGCAATCTCCTCGAAAGTGTATGAGTTGTGCGTGGCCATATAATCGAAAACAACAGTGACGTGATATTCATCTCCCTGGAACCTCGAAGGTAATAGCTCATGAAGAATTGCACGAATATTGGCCAGTCCGTCTCCGGCATTGGGATGGCGGAAGGCAAAGAGGTAACGGTCTGTCAGGAGCAATGCATTGGATGGCAACTGTTCTATGCTGTCCAACACTGAATCCCAGCCCTTGTTAAGTTTCTCTTCCACATTGGAGATGAAAATGTCGTTGACATCGATGAGGGGAGAGATGTCAGGGTGTTCACTGCTTAGACACATCACGCCGTAAGACCGCTGTATGGCTAATGCTTCGGTTGGAGTGATGTCAAGAATGTATAGCGCAGAGGGATTCTTCAGAACTCTTTCTGGATGTGTTCTATATTCTTCAATATCAGCTTGCGTTAGCAACTGTACAGGCTGTTGCTTCAGCAGCTTGTATAGATATGATTGCCCCGTTGTTGCAGAACTGACAATGGCTTGATAAACTGTATCGGATATATAGACTTTAAACATTCGT
>JAEEGL015830802.1_pt1 | contig 13218 bp, 14 predicted proteins | sample 9134231 | NCBI WGS metagenome assembly JAEEGL01 (sample SAMN16246548, study PRJNA631951) | gut metagenome | biome: gut microbiome; feature: rumen; material: fiber-attached | host: Bos | place: Iran: Karaj | collected 2018-10
CTTGATAACAGTTCCGGGATCGACCGCAGAATTCAGGCCCTTCTGTTCTTCCTGTTTAAACACGAAGTCCGGATAATTCTTTAATACCTCATCGATATTCATATTGATGAAATTCGGTACTTCAACGGTTTTTTCTCTGGCGAAGAATGAGAATATGGAATTGCCGTTTTTAAGATGCTCCTTGATTTCCGAGCCGAACGCCACACCGAGAACGGCGACGATCAGCAGAATAAGCGCCACAACGATTCCAATAAGGATCGGGATCGTGAGGCTGCGCTCGCTCTCCTCCTCGTCCGCTTCCTCATCCAGCTTTTCTCCGTATTCCTCTTCCTCAACGATACGAACAGGGATGTCCGCCGTGGTAAGCACGGGCTTGGGGGCAGGTTTTGGGATCTGTATCGGGGCGGGAGCGGGGGTCGGCGCGCTGATGTGCTTGGTGGGATCGGAATCCACAAAATAAGTATAATCGAACTTGATCTGCGGATTCTGCTTAAAATCATATAAATCGGAAAGGAACTCCGCCGCGGACTGATACCTGTCCATCGGATCCTTCTGCAGCGCGCGCAGCGTAATCTGCTCCAGGCCGATCGGGATAGACGGATTCAGCAGACTGGGCCGTTTGGCATTGTTCTGCAGCTGCATCAGGGCGACGGAAGAATCGTTTTCACCATCGAAGGGCACTTTTCCGGTAAGCATTTCGTAAAGCACAACGCCAACCGAATAAATATCGGAGCGGTGGTCCGTATGCTCGCCCTTGGCCTGCTCGGGGCTTACGTAATGTACCGAGCCAATCGCGGAGGATTCATTTACGTTGAGCGCCTCCACGTGGTTAAAGCGCGCAATGCCGAAATCCGTCACCTTGATATTGGCGTTCGGCAGCAAAATGATATTTTGCGGCTTGATATCCCTGTGAACGATCCCTTTATCGTGCGCATGCTGCAGCGCGCGCAGAATCTGCACCACAAAATGGACGGCCTCTTTGGTATCCAGTACTTTCTGGCGTTCAATATACTCTTTCAGCGTAATGCCTTCTACATATTCCATAACGATATACTGCATGGTTTCGCCGAAGCTTACGTCGTAGACCTTTACGATGTTGGGATGCGACAGAATGGATATCGCTTTCGATTCGTTGCGGAAACGCATTCTGAATTCTTCGTTCGCCATAAACTCATCCTTAAGGATCTTTACGGCTACGATTCTGTCATCAAGACGGTCGTAAGCTTTATATACCACGGACATTCCGCCGATCCCGATAACTTCCTGGATCTCGTATCTGTCGCCGATCACTGTATTCAGATAATTATCCAAAATCCGTTCCCCCTTATACGTTCGAAATAACAACAGCCGTTATGTTGTCTCCGCCGCCGTTTTCATTCGCCATGGCGACAAGTGTTTTCGCGGGATCTTCCGCCGGACCTTTAAGTACTGTAAAGATATCATTGTCAGAAACAAAATTGGTCAGGCCGTCGGAACAAAGCAGAAGCTTTGCGCCTTTTTTAAATTTGAACGTGTTAAAATCGATGTCAATGTTTTCTTCCACGCCGAGCGCTCTTGTAATGTAGTTCTTATTCGGATGCGTCAAAGCTTCCTTTGCTGTGATTTTTCCGAGATCAACAAGCTCCTGTACAAACGAATGGTCTTTGGTGATCTGCCGCAGTTTATCGGTACATAAGTATGCTCTGCTGTCACCTGCGTGCGCGACCACACCGCGGTCCCGCATAACGGTGCACGCGACGACCGTTGTCCCCATACCCGAACAGGAGATATCCGATTCCGCACGGTCGAATATATTGATGTTGGCCGCGGTAATGGAGGTAAGCATAAGGTTTCGTACGGATTCCTCCGTAATACCTTCGCGCCACCCGGCTTTTATGCGCTCCGTGATGGTTTCCACCGCCACAGAGGATGCGACCTCGCCGGCGTTTGTGCCGCCCATGCCGTCGCATACGATCGCGAAACAGGTTCGGTCGTCTATGCAGAATACGCTGCAGCTGTCCTCGTTGACCTGCCGTTTTTTTCCGATGTCCGTCTCAAAAAAAGTTTTCACAACTGCTCCTTGTTTATGTGTTTTGTACTGTTTTGCCGAAGCTGCCCGCACGCGGCGTCTATATCCCGCCCCAGTCTTCTGCGGACGGTTACATTGATCCCGTTTTCGCTTAACAGTTCGCTGAACCGTTTCACTCTTTCCGGCGAACTTGTACGGCAGCCGGTTTCTTTCACTTCGTTCACCGGAATGAGATTTACGTGGCAAAGCATTCCTTTCAGCAGCGAAGCAAGCTCCGCGGCGCATTCCGGCGAATCGTTTTTATCCGCTACGAGCGCGTATTCAAACGAGATCCTTCTGGAGGTTTCTTTGGTATACTTCCTGCATGCGGAAATCAATTCCGCAACCTGCCATTTTTTATTCACCGGCATCATTTCGGAACGGATCCTGTCGTTGGGAGCGTGCAGCGAAACCGAAAGCGTGAGCTGCAGGTCCCGCTGGGCAAGCTTTTCTATTCCGGGAACGATACCGCAGGTAGAAAGCGAAATGTGCCGCATGCTGATATTCTTACCGCTCTCATCTGTAATAAGCTTTAAAAAGCGCATTACATTATCAAAATTATCCAGAGGCTCGCCCATCCCCATCAGAACGACGTGCGAGATCCGCACCTGCAGATCACGCTCCGCGGCGTAGATCTGCGAGAGTATCTCCGAGGGATACAGATTCCGCACCAATCCATTCAGCGTGGACGCGCAGAACCTGCAGCCCATACGGCAGCCTACCTGCGAAGAAACGCACATGGTATATCCGTATTTATACTGCATGACTACGGATTCTATCAACTCGCCGTCGCACAGGGAAAACAGGTATTTTACCGTATTATCATACTCGGAAATCTGTTTCTTTTCAATATTGCACGAAAAGATTACAAAATTGTCATTTAGACGTTCGCGCAATTCTTTGGAAAGGTCCGTCATTTCGGAAAAAGACGATACGCCCGCCCTGTGCAGCCAACGGTAGATCTGCGCGGTCCGGTATTTCGGCAGCTCCAGCGCGGCGATCTCCCGCGAAAGCTCTTCATATGTCATGGAAAGAATATCTTTTTTCATTCTGGATCCCTCATGAAGCATGCAGCAAAGAAGCCGTCCCCGCCATTTTCGGAAGCAAACGTAGTCGTATACCCTTTTGCGCCGTCCGGCTCTGCCGCGTTTTTCCTGAAAGAAAACGCGGGATGCTCCGCAAGAAAACGTTCGCATACGTCCTCGTTTTCCGCGGGGTTCAGCGTACATGTGGAATAAACGAGCGTCCCGCCGGGTTTTACCGATTCTGCCCCGGAGCAGAGGATCGAATACTGTAATTCGGGCAGCGCGGCAAACTGAGATAACGCTTTATAGCGGATCTCAGGTTTTCTTCCGATCACACCGAAGCCGGAGCACGGCACGTCGCACAAAACGGCGTCGGCGGCGATCCCGCGCTTCCAAAGCTGCGCGGCGTCGTCGCACAGCGCAACAATATTATTTATATGCAGACGTTTCGCGCCGCTTTCGATCAGCGCCGTTTTATGCTCGTGATTATCACAGGAATAAACCGTGCCTTCCTGCGCCATAGATTCGGCAGCCGTAAAGCTCTTGCCGCCGGGGGCGGCACAGCAATCCAAAACCGTATATCCGGGCTTGGCGCCCAGCATATCGGCCGCGGCCTGCGAGGAAAGGTCCTGCACGTGGAAATAGCCTTTTGCGTATGCGGAAAGCGCCGTAACTGCGCCGTCGCACGTCAGGATATATGCGTTTTCTCTCGCGCACGGCTGCAGGCCCGCACTATCTTTTTCAAGCTCATCCGCAAGCTGCTCAGGTGTGCACAGCAGCGGATTGCGGCGGATAAACATAGGTCTTGTCTCATTGCACGCGGCAAGATGCCGCTCCGTATTCTCCGTGCCGTAATACCGCACGAGATGCCTGACAAGCTCTTCGGGACAGGAGTATTTAACGGACAGATACGGATAAACATCCTGCAGCTGCGGTAATACCATGCCGCAGGAAGCAATTTTCCGCAGCACTGCGTTAACCATGCCTGCAGCGAACGCCGCGCCGTTGTTTTTTGCAAGGCTGACGCTTTCGTTGACGGCGGCGCGCGGCGGGATCCTGCTCATGAACAGGATCTGGTATGTTCCAAGGCGCAGGGCCGTAAGCGCGTAAGGATGCAGTTTTTTCAGCGGAGACCTCAGATAAAGCGAAATGTTGTAATCCAGCGTGATTTTCCGTTCGATCACGCCGTATACCAGCGCCGTAACGAACGACGCGTCCTGCCGGGACAGCGCGTTGGCATTCAGTGCGGAATTGATCGACAGCACAGAGTAGCCCTGTTCCCGCTCCACACGCATCAGTATATCTGCCGCAATCTGCCGTGCATCCGTCATCTTCTGCGTTTCCCCGTAAACATAATAATAAAGCGAAGCAGATTGGCAAGTGAAACCGCAAGCGACGCAACGTACGTCATTGCGGCGCATGTAAGCACCTTTTTTGCGCCTTTATATTCCTGCTCGCTGCCAAGCAAGCCGATCTGCTCGATTACCGCCAGCGCTCGGCGGCTGGCATTCAGTTCCACGGGAAGGGTCACGAGCTGGAACAATACGATAAAGCCATAAAGCATAAGGCCTGCCCAGACAAGAGATTCCAGTGAGAGCATGGCGCCGATCACAGCCAGCGGGATACCGGCGTACGAACCGACGGTGCAAACGGGAAGAATCGTATTCCTTATACGGATAGGCATATATGCCTGCGCATGCTGCGCGGCATGACCGGCCTCGTGACAAGCGATGCCGATGGCCGCGATGGACGTGGAAGAATATACGCCCTGCGATAAGCGGATAACGTTGGTACGGGGATCGTAATGATCCGTAAGCTTCCCGCTGACCTGCTCTATACGCACATTGGTAATCCCGTAATACCTGAGCACCGCATACGCGGCGTCCGCGCCGGAATACCCCGTTTTACTGTAGATTTTGGACATGGAGGAATACGCTCTCTTCACGGATATCTGCGCCGCAATCGACAGCGCCAGCGCCGGGAGCACCAGAAGAATGTATAAAAACAGACCGTTTCCTTCGGAAAGCGCGGAAGAAATGTAAGACACAACCGTTCACCCCTCGCATATTTATTTCAGAAATTCATTTTTATCAATACTGTGACCACGCAGAAACTCCTCCGCCGACATACGTTTTGCACCTTCCAGCTGAAGCTCGGTGATTTCGTATTCGGAGCCGTCTCCGCAGGCCACGAACAAGCGGCTGTTGCTTGAAGACAGAACGCCGGCCTCTCCGGCGGCACGTCCCTGATGCGGTCGTCCGGCAAAAACCTTCAGCAGCTTTCCCTTATAAAGCGTTTTCGCAACCGGCCACGGATTAAGCCCTCTTACTTTATTATGGATCTCGGCGGCGGAAGCATTCCAATCGATTTCTGCCATTTCCTTCGTAAGGACGGTAACGTAGGATGCGTCGGCGTCGTTTTGCTTTTGCGGAACGATGGTATGCTCCTCAAGCCCTTTCAGCGTTAGAAGCAACAGTGCCGGACAAAGCGCCGCGAGCCGGTCGAACAGCTCTCCTGCCGTCTCGTTTTCGCCGATCAGGGTCTCGGAGGTCAGAAGGATATCGCCTGTATCGAGCCCTGCGTTCATAAGCATAGATGTAACGCCCGTTTTTTTATCCCCGTTGAGCACGCTCCACTGGATCGGCGCGGCGCCGCGGTATTTCGGCAGAAGCGATCCGTGCAGATTCACGCAGCCGTATTTCGGAATATCCAGGATCCGCTGGGGCAAAATTTTACCGTAGGCAGAAACAACAATAAAATCCGGCTGTAAAGCGGCGATCTTTTCGTATGCTTCGTCTGTCCGGAGCGACGCAGGCTGATAAACCTCCAAGCCATAATGCAAAGCAGTTTGCTTTACAGGAGGCGCTGTGAGGATCTGTTTTCTGCCCTGCGGTTTATCCGTTTGTGAAATCACCAGCTTTACAGCATAGTCCGGCGATTGCACCAGTGCCTCCAGCGCGCTGACAGCAAAATCGGGCGAGCCCATAAATACGACTGATTTCATGGGGTGTTTCCTCCTTAATAATCCTCCGTATGGTGCAGGGATTCTCCCGGAGCGAGCGAGTCAGAATACAGTTTTCCGTCAAGATGGTCTATTTCATGACAGAAACAACGTGCTCTGAGGTCGCTGCCCTCATATAATACCCAATTGCCGTTTCTGTTCTGGGCTCGGACCTTTACGCTCATCGGCCGTTTTGTAACGCCGGCCTTATGCGGCAGCGATAAACAGGCCTCCTCCGCGCACTGCTCCCCTTTTGCTTCCAGAATCTCCGGATTGATGAGCTCAGCGTAACCGCTTTCAAAATTAACGACGACCACGCGGCGCAAAACGCCGATCTGCACCGCAGCAAGGCCGAGACCGTTTGCCCGCAGAAGCGTATCGCGCATATCATCCAGCAGTTCCCAAAGCCTTTCGTCAAATTTCTCTACCGGACGGCTTTTTTTTCTGAGAATGGGATCGTCGTTGACTCTGATTTTCCTGAGTGCCATATATTTTATGCTTTCTTCCTTTCAAATGATTTATGCTGAATGCAGCGTCAATCGGTATTATCCGGATTGATCACCGCGTAAACCGCGGTCTCCTGCAGTTCTTTCATCGTTAAAACCTCCTGCAGCGTCTTTCTTATCAATTCACGGAACGCGGCGGAGTTGACGCATTTTATAATGATCTTTTGTCTGTACAGATTATTCAGTTTTGATATTTTCGGCGGCAGCGGGCCGAGAATGATCAGCCTCTGGTGAAACTCCGCGTCGTTGTTTTTTATCATACGCTCAAAAAACAGGTTCGCAGCGTGATACGCCGCCGCCTCGCTTGCCGCGGAAACGCCGATCTTGCAAATATCGCAGTAAGGAGGATATACCATGGCCTTACGCATTATGATCTCTTCGGCGAAAAAGCTTTTGTAATCCTGACGCGCGGCAACCGATAAAATATGGTTATCCGGCGCAACCGTTTGTATATATGCGTACCCGGCTGTATCTCCGCGCCCTGCCCTTCCGGTGACCTGCGTAATCAGATCGAAGGTTTTTTCGGCGCTGCGGAAATCGTCGTTATACAGTTCGTTATCGGCCGAAACGATCCCCACAAGCGTAACGTTGGGAAAATCCAGGCCCTTTGCAACCATCTGCGTGCCGATCATAATATCGTACTTGCCTTCGGCAAACGCGGAAAGCGCTTTTTCGTGCGCGTTCTTTGTGCCGGTGGTATCCGCGTCCATGCGCAGTACGGAAGCCTGCGGAAAGCGGGCGCGCACCTCCTGCTCCACACGCTGCGTGCCGAACCCGGAATAACGGATGTTTTTGTTCCCGCATTCCGGGCAGGTATCCGTAAAGGGCTCGGAGTAACCGCAGTAGTGGCACATCAGTCGATTATTTGCGGCGTGATATGTCATGGAAATGCTGCATTTGGGGCACGTAACAACGTGCTTGCACGCTTCACAGGCAACAAACGTGTTATAACCGCGTCTGTTTACCAAAAGAATGCTCTGTTTATTCACCGCAAGGTTATCGGCTAACGCCTTTGCGAGCGGTTCGCACAGCGCGGAATACCGGTTCCCGTTTTGTTTATCCGTCATATCCACGGTAATCACTTCGGGAAGTACGGCATTGCCGTATCGCCGGTCCAGCTCACAAAGAATATATTTACCCTCTCTGGCTTTCGCATAGGTTTCAACGGAAGGCGTGGCGGAGGAAAGGACCAGCAAAGCGTGATTGTAAGCGCACCTGAACCGTGCGGCGATACGCGCGTCGTACCTGGGGGCCATCTCCGATTTGTAAGTGTGCTCCTGCTCCTCGTCTACGATGACGGCCCCGATGTTTTCAAGCGGGGCGAATACCGCGCTCCGCGTACCGATCACAACGCGCGCGTCTCCGTTTTTTATGCGGAAAAACTCGTCTCTTCGCTCGCCTATGGATAACCCGCTGTGCAGGACGGCGATCGAGCCGCCGAAACGTTTTTCAAACAGTGAGATCGTCTGTGAGGTAAGAGAAATCTCCGGCACAAGGACGATCACGTTTTTTCCGTCCTTCAACACACGGTCGATAAGCTGCAGATATACGTTGGTCTTACCGCTGCCCGTAACGCCGAACAACAGCGCGGTCTCTCCTTTTTGTGCACGGTACGCCTCATAAAGCTTCCTGAACGCGGCGTCCTGCTGCTCTGAAAGGACGGGAACGGAAGCGGACGTTTCCGCTTCAAGATCTACCGGCGAACGGTATACGGGCTGGTCGTAATAATCGCATACACCCTTTTTTACCAAGGCGTTGATCACGGCGGGCGTTACGCCGGTAAAGTAACATATCTCTTTTACAGAAGCGGTTTCCAGGTCTTGCAGCAGCTCGCAGATCTGTTTCTGTTTCGGTGTTAGCTTTGGCGCATCCGCTTCTCCGGCGGATTGCATGAGCCGTACCATTTTTACGGAAAGCTCGTTTACGCCGCCGAACGCAGCCGTTTCTTTTTTAATCAACCCCGCCTTTTCAAGCCGTTCCACCGGAGCGAGCGTCCGCAGCCCGCATTTTTGCAGAAGCGCGCTTACGCGCATCGGCTTCTTTTGCTGCAACAGCAAAGAAAGGATCTGCCGTTCCTCTGCGGAAAGCACCGAACCGTCCGTTTCCGGTTGTACCGCGGAATATACGTTTTCGGTTTTTAAGCACATCCCGCCCGGAAGAAGCGCTTTCGCGGCCGTAAAATACGTGCAGAACGTCCGGTCGCGAAGCTGCAGGGCAAGCTGAAGCATTTCAGCACCGAGCAAAGGCGTATCATCCAATACGGAATAGATGCACTTTACTTCCTTAAGGTCCGCATCGGCATCCTCTTCCACTGAAAATACGAACCCCTGCCGTATTGCGTTCGCACGGCCGAAGGGCACAAGAACCCTGCAGCCGGCGCAAACGGCTTCTTCGTATTCCTGCGGGACGGCAAACCGATAAAGCATATCAAAACTGAGCGTACAGTTCTCTACGCCCACCTTTGCGATCAGCGGAGCTTTCAAGGCAGGGCACCTCGGTATCAGTAGTTTTTAATATCTTCGCTTTCCCGGATAACGTATCTGCCGGAAAGGATATCGTCCACGGCAAGGCTGACGGGTTTTTCTTCCAGAAGGACCTTTTCCTTTTCTTTCCGCTCAACGGCCTCATCGTTGATTTCGCGGGAACGTTTCGCAACGGCAACGCAAAGGGAATATCTGCTGATGCCGCCCTTGAGCATGGGCTTCAAATCGATGTTGATCATATTAATCTTCTCCTTTGATAAGATGATATACTTCATTAATACACACGGACAAATCGTCATTTACAACACAGTGATCGTATTTGTCCCTGTTTTTCATTTCCGCTTCGGCAATGGCCAGCCGCGTGGCAAGTTCTTCCTCCGTATTCTGGCCCCTGCCGCTGATCCGACGTTTCAGTTCTTCGATCGACGGAGGTACGATAAAAATGGTTTCCGCTTCCGGATAAAGCTTTTTGAACGCAAGCGCTCCATTTACCTCAATGATAAGCACAACGATCTTGTTCATACTGCGCAGCCTTGCGATCTCGCTTCGGAGCGTTCCGTAATAATTGCCGCCGTAATCCACGTATTCAACAAAGTCCCCGCAGTCTACGCGTCTTAAAAACTCGTCGACGGAAAGATAATAATAATCCACGCCGTGGATCTCGCCCGGACGGGCTTCTCTTGTGGTGGCGGAAACCGTATGCGCGATTTCGGGGATCAGTTTACGTACTCCCTCGTATACGGTATTTTTTCCGGAACCCGAAGGTCCGGAAAGCACAAACAGGTTTTTTTCTGCCGACAAATGAATCCTCTCCATTCAAGGTTATTCTTCCTCGGATTCCGCAAACCGCTGCGCGAGCTTATCCGATTTTAAATAAGAAAGCAAAATGTGTTCGCTGTCCGTGAAAACGACGGATGCCGTTTTTCTGCCCTGCGTAACGTCGATCAGTTTGCCGCCTTCTTTTGCCTGCTGGATAATGCGCTTGATCGGCGCGGACTCGGGACTGACGACGCATACGACGCGTTCGGCGTTTACCATGTTGCCGAAACCGATGTTAATAAGCTTCATAACCGATTCACGCCCCCGCGTTATTCGATGTTCTGGATCTGCTCGCGGATTTTTTCCACTTCCGCTTTTATGTTGATCACTTTCCGCGCGATCTCGATATCTGAAGCCTTTGAACCGATCGTATTGGCCTCGCGGTTGATCTCCTGAACAAGGAAATCCAGTTTTCTGCCGATGGGTTCGTCCGAATCAAAAAACATGTTCAGCTGGTCAATATGGCTGCGAAGACGAACCGTTTCCTCCGCCACGGCAACCTTATCCGCAAAAACAGCCGCTTCGGTGAGCAGACGCTGCTCGTCCACCGCCGCGTCCTCAAGCAGTTCCCGGATGCGCGCCTTAACTTTTTTAAGGTATTCCGCAACCGTCTGGGGGGAACGCTCTTCTATAAAAGCCACGTCTTCCAGTATCGCGTTCCCGCGGGAGAGCACGTCTGTTTTCAGCTTTTCGCCTTCCGCCTCACGCATCCGCAAAAACGCGTTCACAGCCTCCTGCGCAACACTTTTCACCGCCTGCCAGATCTTTTCCTCATCCGCGGGCGGTTTTTTTACGCTGAATACGTCGGGAAATGCAGCAAGTTCATTAACGGAACCGCACATCGCAAGAGAATACTTCTCGCTGAGCTGCCGCAGCGCGTTATAATACCCGGCGGCAATCGATTCGTTGACCGTAACCACGCCGTCCTGCGTTTCCTCGTTTTCTATCTGCACGAAACAATCTATTTTTCCGCGGGATACCTGTTGCTGTACGAACGCCTTCAGCTTTTCTTCCAAAAAGGAATACCCGCGGGAGGTTCTTGCGTTGAACTCAAAAAACCTATGGTTCACGCTTTTCAGTTCTACCGTTACGGTCATACCGCCGTTCGTCCCGACGGCTCTGCCGTAACCCGTCATACTTCTTATCATTTCTCTACATCCTTATCTATCAGGCGCCTGCGTCTTTTTTTAAAGCGGATACCTCGGCTGCGGTCAGCGTACGGTACTCTCCGGGCTTCAGCTTTCCCAAAGATACTCTCCCCACGGCGATCCTTTTCAGGCGCACCGTCGTCAACCCCGCCTCTTCGCAAAGGCGGCGGATCTGCCTGTTACGGCCTTCGAACAGAATCACCTCAAGAACGCTCTTTTCGGCGTCGCCCGAAACCACCCTGACCTCCGCAGGCAGTGTTTTGCGGCCGTCGATCATTAAAGAAGAGGTTAAAACCGTGATCTGTTCATCGGTGACGGCAGGCTTAACGCTGACGCGGTATAGCTTTTGTATATGCCTGGATGGATGCATCATGGCGTTTGCGAACGCGCCGTCGTTGGTAAACAGCAGAAGGCCCTCCGAATCCCGGTCCAGTCTGCCGACCGGATATACCCGCACGCCGGTATTCTTCATAAGTTCGGCTACGCATTTTCTATCCTTCTCATCGGACATGGTTGTAACGTAACCGCGCGGCTTATAAAGCATGTAATACACGTTTTCCGTCTGCCGCGAAACTTTTTTACCGTTGCAGAATACCGTATCTTTCTGCGGATCGACCTTGTCGCCTATACCGGCAACCGCGCCGTTCACCCGAACTGCTCCCGCGGCAATCAGTTCCTCCGCTTTCCTTCGCGACGCCACACCGGCCTCTGATAGGAATTTTTGTAATCTGATTTTCGTATCCATAGTCTGCATTCCGTGCACGCAAAAGCGCCCCGCACGTCATTGCGCGCGGTATCCGCTCGGTGGAAAGCGCCTTTTATTTTCCGGATTTCGCTTTTTCGGCAACCTCGGTGACCTTGTCGATCACATCCGGGATCATATTGACGATTCTTTCCGCAGCGTTATCGTTCGCGGTGATGTGCTTCAGTGTGACTTCGCCGTTTTTCAGCACAAGGAACGCCACCGGGTTGATGGTTACGCCGGCTCCGCCGCCGCCGCCGAATAACTGAGCGTTGGATTTGGACGGAAAATCGGCGCCGCCCGAGGCAAAGCCGTATGTAACCTTGGAAACGGGAATCACCGTGATTTCTTCGGAAAGCTTGATCGGCTCGCCGACGATTGTGCTTACGTCAACCAGCTGACGTACTTTTTCGATCGTGGTGGAAAGGATTCCTGCTGCAGATTGTTCTTTCATTTGGCATCTCTCTTTTCTTTTGATTTATTATTTTCATCCCGGCCGCTGTTTTTTGTTTTTTTCGCGCCGGAAATTTTAAACACAATTTTTAATATCACGCCGAACAGAAGCCGGAATACGTACGCAAGCGTTATTCCCAAAAGATAGATCGGCGTACAGTGAAGCTTTGATACAAACGAGGCGTCGCTGTGCTTTGCGAGATAATCCGGATATACGTTGATATCGTACTTTTTCATCCTGCATTTCGACGCCAGCGCGCCAAACAGAGGAAACAGAACGGAGCATACTTCGCCGTAATAGATCGCTGTTTCGGCAGCGTCCTGCCTGGAGCATCTTACGTCCGTATACAATTCGTCGATCACGAATCCGCGCATAAGACTGCTTAAAAAAGTACCGGTATGATATAACGTGTCGCGGAGAATGGAAACCAGGCCGTCAATGCCTTCCGCTTCGTAAAGCGTTTTCAGCAACCCGCCTTCCTTCTTGGGTTTTTCTTCTTTTTCTTCCTCTTTTTCCTCTTCCGGTTTTTCTTCCTCGGGCTTTTTTTCTTTTTTCTGTTTCGGATACAGCTTGATTTTTACAAACAGCCAATACATAAACGCGGAAGTGTTCTCTGCGGAGTATTCGATCCGCAGCCTTAACCTGACGCACAGGGCAAGCAAAACAGCCGCAAGCAGACCAAGCAGTATCCAACCGATTATTTTCAGTACGATCATAGTCTGCCCTCCTTAAAGAATAGACATCTGTCCCTTGATTTCAGCAGGGTCCGTGCTTTGTATGGATTCCAAAACCTCCGCTGCGGTCTTCGTATCCGGGATATCCGGCAGTTCGGCAAGCGTGGACATGCAGAAGCACCTTAAAAACTCCGGCGTTGTACAGTAAATGAGCGGTCGTCCGGGCAGATCGAGCCTGCCGCATTCGTCTATCAAACTGCGCTGGCAAAGCGGATTGATCACGCCGCCGCAATCCACACCGCGTATCGGTTCCACAAAC
>JAEEGL011036630.1_pt1 | contig 13217 bp, 13 predicted proteins | sample 9134231 | NCBI WGS metagenome assembly JAEEGL01 (sample SAMN16246548, study PRJNA631951) | gut metagenome | biome: gut microbiome; feature: rumen; material: fiber-attached | host: Bos | place: Iran: Karaj | collected 2018-10
TCTATGCCGGCCCGGAGCACAAGCAGGAAGCACAGAAGCCCAGAACAATTGATATTAATCAGTATAAATAACAACGCATGGAAACTATCAATGCATTAGGCCGCCGCAAGAGCGCCGTCGCCCGCGTATACGTAACCGAAGGAAGCGGCAAAATAACCATCAACAAGAGAGATTTGGCCGACTATTTCCCCTCACCGATACTCCAGTATGTCGTGAAACAACCGCTTGAGACCCTCAACGTGGCCGACAAGTACGACATCAAGCTCAACATCTTCGGCGGAGGCTTCACCGGACAGTCGCAAGCCGCACGCCTGGCCATCGCACGCGCACTGGTGAAGATTAACGAGGAAGACAAGAGCGCACTCCGCGCCGCCGGTTTCGTGACCCGCGACCCGAGAGAGGTGGAACGCAAAAAGCCGGGCCAACCCAAGGCAAGACGCAGATTCCAGTTCAGCAAACGTTAATTATTTCTGGATTGGGAATATAACGTTTAGTATCTAAATCACCGGGATTCCGTGCCGCGACCGCAGGCCGACCTATATATAAATAAGGTATAGACTACCCGGAGATTGGTTTAAGTAAACACAAAAGAAAGTAAACGCAAAACAAAAACGACTATGTCAAGAACAAATTTTGATCAACTGCTCGAGGCCGGCTGTCACTTCGGCCATATGAAAAGAAAGTGGAACCCGGCCATGGCCCCGTACATCTACATGGAGCGCAACGGCATCCATATCCTCGACCTCCACAAGACCGTCGCCAAAATCGACGAAGCCGCCGAGGCCCTGAAACAAATCGCCAAGTCGGGAAAGAAAATCCTCTTTGTCGCCACGAAAAAACAGGCAAAGGAAGTCATCGCCCAGAAGGCCACGTCGGTAGGCATGCCCTACGTCATCGAACGCTGGCCGGGCGGCATGCTGACCAACTTCACCACCATCCGCAAGGCCGTGAAGAAAATGGCCAACATCGACCGCATGACGGCCGACGGCACCTACGCCAACCTTTCGAAACGCGAAATACTCCAGATCTCGCGCCAACGTGCCAAGCTCGAAAAGAACCTCGGCTCCATCGCCGACCTGACACGCCTTCCCTCGGCCCTCTTCGTAGTCGACGTGTATAAGGAATACATCGCCGTGCACGAAGCCAACCGCCTGGGCATCCCCGTGTTCGGCATCGTCGACACCAACAGCGACCCGCGCAACGTGGACTTCGTGATCCCCGCCAACGACGACGCCACCAAGAGCATCGAAGTTATCCTGGGCGCCTGCTGCGAAGCCATCAACGAAGGCCTCGAAGAGCGCAAGGTGGAGAAGGCTGACGCCGCCGCCGCCGAAGCACAGGCCGAGGACGAAGCATCCGAAACCGAAGAAAAGCCCCGCCGCCGCCGCACACAGCGCGCACGCATCGAAAAGAGCGAAGACGCCCCCGCCGAAGAGGCCGCTGAGCCCGACGCTCCCGCCGAAACGCCAGTTGAAGAGGCTCCCGAGGCTGAATAAGATTACATTACCATAAAATACATACGAACCATGGCAGTAACTATTGCTGATATAACGAAACTCCGCAAACTCACCGGAGCCGGTCTGGCCGATTGCAAAAAAGCTCTCGAGGAATCAGACAACAACATCGACGCCGCCATCGAAATCATCCGCGCCAAGGGACAGGCTGTGGCAGCCAAGCGCTCCGACCGCGACGCTTCCGAAGGCTGTGTGCTCGCCAAGAGCGAAAATGGCTTTGCCGCCATCATCGCCCTCAAGTGTGAAACCGACTTCGTGGCCAACAACGCCGACTTTGTCAAGCTCACCCGCGACATTCTCGACCTCGCCGTAGCCAACAAGTGCAAAACCCTCGACGAAGTGAAGGAACTCACCCTCGGAGGCGTTTCCGTGGCACAGGCAGTCGTGGACCGCAGCGGCATCACCGGAGAAAAAATGGAACTCGACGGCTATATGACCATCGAAGGCGAAAACGTGGTAGTCTATGACCACATGAACCGCCACACCCTCGCCACTATGGTACAGCTGAACCAGGACAACCACGACGCAGCCTACAAAATCGCCATGCAAGTGGCCGCCATGCGTCCCGTGGCCCTCGACGAAGCCTCCGTTCCCCAGAAGATAAAGGACCAGGAACTCGAGGTGGCTATCCAGAAGACCAAGGAAGAACAGGTGGAAAAGGCTGTCGTTGCCGCTCTCAAAAAGGCAGGCATCAACGCAAACCTCGTGGACAGCGACGACCACATTGAATCGAACATGGCAAAGGGCTGGCTCACTCAGGAAGAGGCCGACCGCGCCCGCCAGATTAAGAAGGAAACCGCTGAACAGAAGGCAGCCAACCTGCCCGAGCAGATGATTCAGAACATCGCCCAGGGCCGCATGGCCAAGTTCTTCAAGGAGAACTGCCTGTCGGAGCAGGAGTTCCAGTTCGCCGACTCACCCGAGAAGGTGACCGTCACCCAATGGCTCAAACAGCAGGACAAGGATTTGAAGGTCTTAGACTTCAAACGCTTCACCCTGCGTTCCGAGTAATTTTTCATATTTAAATTTTGTTGTTTGACAGCCACTCCTCCGGGGGTGGCTTTTTCGTGTTATTACGCCTGACGCCGCACCGCCGGAATTTTTTTCTGAAAATTTTTATGTTTCCAATGCTCTCTCTGCGAGGGGTTTGGAAAAAATCTTACGCAAACATGAAAAATTTTTAGTTCTATGTATTGCAAGGTATATAGGAAATTTGTAATTTTGCATCGGACATGAGAACTGCGGTTATGCCCGAGTTCTGCAGGATGTCTGAATGTATAAATGTAAAATTGAAGAAATGAATGTAGAAAACGCGAAGTCTCAGATGCGGAAGGGGATGCTCGAGTATTGCATCCTGCTGTTGTTGCGCGCCGAAGCGTCTTATGCCAACGACATTCTGGAGAAGCTCAAGGAAGCCCAGCTGTTGGTGGTGGAGGGTACCATCTACCCGTTGCTGACGCGCCTGAAGAACGAGGGCCTTTTGGCTTACAACTGGATTGAGTCGCCCCGCGGGGCGCCACGCAAGTATTACACGCTGACGCCCAAGGGTGCCGAGTGGCTGGTTGGGCTTAACGCGGCGTGGAGTGAGCTGGCCAACACGGTGTCGCGGCTCAAAGACTTGAAAGTAACTATTCCTGAAAACGAAAACATTGATTTATAAAATGAAAAAGAACATTACCATCAATCTCTATGGCTCGTTGTATTCCATAGATGAGGACGCTTACGAACTTTTGAAGCGTTATGAAGATAATTTGCGCGCTTATTTTTCGCGCCAGGCCGACGGTCAGGAAATTTCGGACGACATAGAGCGCCGCGTGGCCGACCTGTTCGACGAACTGAAGGGACAAGGCGTGGAGGCCATCAGCATTGAGCACGTGCAGGACATCATCACGCGCCTGGGCAAGCCCGAAGAGATGGCCGGTGAGGCCGAAGAGCCGGGCCAGGAGGCTTTCAGCGCCGGCGCCAAGGCTCAGAGTGGCCCGCAGGTGAAGAAGAAGCTGTTCCGCGACCCTAACGACAAGATGTTGGGCGGTGTCGTGTCGGGCTTTTCCCACTATTTCGGCGGCGATGTCCTCCTGTGGCGTCTGCTGGTCGTAGCCCTGTGCTTCCTGTCGTTTGGTACGACGCTGATAGTCTATCTCATCCTGTGGCTGCTCATGCCTGAGGCCCGCACGGCCGAAGAGCAGTTGCTGATGAACGGACGCCGCGTGACGCCGGAGAACCTTGCGCAGACCGTGGTGGACGAATCGATGACGGCCGACGCGCAGCCTGCCGTGGAACGCGGAGGTGTGAGCCGCCTGCTCAGCATTCTGATGGGCATTTTCAAGGTTATCCTCTTCGTTATCGGCGCTTTCTTCATCGGAGGCTTTGCCCTGGTGCTGCTGGTGGCACTCATCGTGGCCTGTGTCGGTGTAGCCGGCCTCATTGTGGGCGGTCACTCGCTCTATAATTTCGGTGTGTGCGACGCGAACTTCATCCCGTACGTGGCCGCCGGCACTTCGTGGGCCTTCTGGGGCCTCTTGGCAGCCGTGGTCGTCGTTTGCGTCATTCCCATCTATTGCTTTGTGCACCATCTGTTGCGCCTGGTGCGCAAGGTACAGCCCATGTCGGTGGCCCAGCGCGCCGTGTGGATTGTCGTGTGGTTCCTCGCCGTGGCTGGCATCGTGGTGAGCGGCGCCGTGTTGGCCCGCAACCTTGACAAGGCCGACCAGCTGTACAGGGAGCAGCATGTGGAGCAGATTGACACCGCGCCCGACGATGCGGCGTTGCTTCCCGACACCTGTGTGCTTGACGTCGACTCGCTGGCGTCGGTGCTGGAGGGCAAGACGGAGGCTCTGGAAGAGGCGCTGAAGGAAGAGAAACTGAAGAAAGCCGTTTCGGAAGGCGTCAAGCGGATTGTCGACGTGGCGCTTGACATGGCTGACTGACGGAACACTCCATAAATCTTTGCATAAATAGTTATCGCTGAATTTCAGGCGGGTCTGGCGCGATGTCAGGCCCGCTTGTTTTCTGTCCGTAGCCCTGCTGACGCCGCCGTCCCGCCACTTCGGGAGTGCCTGGCGGGGTACAAAAAATGGGGGACGGCCAAAAAAATCTTGCGTTTCCTTTGTGCGAAATACAGAAAAGTAGTAACTTTGCATCGCTTTTGAGGAATCGGGGCGCTTAGCGCAGCTGGTTTAGAGCATCTGCCTTACAAGCAGAGGGTCGGCGGTTCGAATCCGTCAGCGCCCACACTATGAGTTTTGTGTTCCTCAAATAGCACGGGCGCTTAGCGCAGCTGGTTTAGAGCATCTGCCTTACAAGCAGAGGGTCGGCGGTTCGAATCCGTCAGCGCCCACACACAGAAGGAAGCATTCCGCTTGGGACGCTTCCTTCTGTGTTTATGACGTTAAGGGCGGGGTATCCGGACGTTCAGAAGTGTATTCCTGCGTCGGCCAGGGCCGCTTCGGCCACTTCGGCCACGAGGACGGCGTGGTCCAGGAGGCGTTCCATGGCGGCGTAGTCGCCCTTGCCGTGGATGGACACGAAGGCGCGGAATTCGTCAACCATGCGGTGTACGTCGTGGGTGAGACTTACGGTTTCGTCGGTGCCGCCGGCGTGAATGCGGAGCTCTCGGAAATCATCGGGTGTGCCTTCCACGCGCAACCATCCCCGCTCTCCCTGGATGCTGATGCTTCCCGGGCTGAACGAGTCTTTGGCTGCGGCGCACTGTACGACGAATCCGTCGTAGCGCAGGGTGACAACGCCGGAGATGTCCACGCCGTTGTAGCCGCGGTTGGCGGCATAGGTCACGCCGAGCGGGCGTCCGAAGAGGTAGAGGGCGAAGTTGAGGTTGTATATGTTAAGGTCGAGCAGCGTGCCTCCCGCGAGTGCGGGGTCGAACACGGGTTCCACGATGCCTTTCAGGTAGTTGTCGTAGCGCGTGGAATACTTGGAGTAGTTGCAAAGCATGAGCCTCACGTTGCCAAGCCGGGGCAGGGTGTCGGCGATGTGGCGGAAGAAGGGGGCGTGGAGGAAGGTGAGTGCCTCGAAGAGGTAGAGTCCCCGGCTTTTGGCCAAATCTGCGAGGCGGCGTGTCTGACTTGCGTTGACGCACATCGGCTTTTCTACGATGACATGTTTGCCGGCGAGCAGGGCTTGCCGCGCGTAGTCGTAGTGCACGAGGTTGATGTTGGCCACATAGATGAAATCGGCGTCGCTTTCGCGGAGCAGGCGGGCGTAGTCAGTGTATACCTCGGGGATATGGTGCTCGCGTGCGATGGCTTCGCCCTTGTCGCGGCTCTGTGGACGGGCGTAGATGGCGCGCACTTCAATCTGCGGCACGTCGGGCAGGGCTCTGAGGGCGCTGTGTACGATTTTTCCGGTACCTATGATGGCGAGTTTCATGCGTGTGTCGGTTTTGTCAGTTGAAATAGTCGGGATACGTGGCCTTGTATGCCTCCAGGAGCGCCAGATTCCATTGTTCGGTCTCGTCGGGCCGCTCCAGTTCCTGAAGTTCCGCGAGCATGCGGCGCAGGTCTTTGGGGTAGTAGTACATCAGCGAGGCCCAGTCGAGCGCTTCCTTGTGGAGCCACGTGCGCGAAGGCTTTCCGTCGTGGTGGAGGTAGTAGACGGCGCGGTCTATGATGAGCCCGTCGCTGGGGTGGAGCCTTGTGGCGTAGACGACGAGGGGGCATTCGGCGGCGTGCTCGAACATGTAGTGGCGTCCGTCGTATTCGGAGCGTATGATGGGGGCTATCTGTCCGAAGGCGTCGCGTGCGAAGGTGAACGATGTGCCTGCCGGGCAGCGGTTGAGTCCCTTGCACGTCTTGTCGGCTTTGAATTGCACTTTCCCGTTTTTGCCAGCCTTGAAGTTACCGCTGAGCAGGCGCATGTAACAGCGCTCGCGGTAGGTGTCGTAGTGGTCGCTGCCGGTGAGGGTGAAGAGTATGTGTCCCGTCAGGCCCGAGCGGCAGAGCAGTTTGGTCTCTTTGCCTATTCGGCCGAGGTACCAGGTGCCTCCGTAGCCTATGTCGGGGGTGTCCATGCCCGCGGTGGTCTCGCGGTAGCGGTTTTTGCCGTCGCGCACGAGGCGGTAGGTGAAGATTCCGCCGAAGGGCTGGTCGGCCATCTCGAGTGTGACGGTGTCGCTGTCGATGGTGTCGGTGATGATGGCGCGGTGTTCCATGTCGACGTAGGCCTCGTGGCTGCGCAGGTCGAGCTCGGGCTGTTCCTGTTCGCTCCACGGTTCGTCCGGGGCGGCTGTGGCCTGGCGTTGGGGGCTTCCGCCGGCGCACGAGAGCATGAGCAGCGAAAGCAGGAGGGCGGGACAGGGGAGTCGGTTTGTCATGCGGCGGTTAGAGTGGCTTGTCGGGCTTGACGCCTTTGTATATGTACTTGCGGAGTTTCTTCAGCTTTTTCAGGTTTGCCTTGCCTTCGGCCTCACCTATGGCTAACATGGCGTTGATTTTGTCGGTTTTGAAACTGGTGGCGCTGTAGCCTTTCAGTGTCGGGTTGATGTAGACGTCGGCCCGCATGCGGTTTTCGTTATATTTCTTCAGGTCGGGACGTTTGACGGCCCAGCCGATGAGACCTCTGAAGAGGGAGCGTCTTTCGCGTTCGTAGTCGCGGTCCTCGTGCTTGTTCTGCGTCAGGTCTACGGCAATGATGACGTCAGCTCCCATGTCGAGCGCCACGTCCACGGGCAGGTTGTTGACCAGTCCGCCGTCGTAGAGCGTACAGGTGTCGATGATGACGGGTTTGTAGGCTCCGGGAATGGCCATGCTGGCCCTCATGGCTTGCGAGAGGTATCCGTGGCTGAGCACGACCTCCTTGTGGTGTTTTACGTCGGTTGCCACGCAGCGGAAGGGGATGGCCAGGCTGTCGAAGTTGGTCGAGTCGCAGAATTCAATGAGGCTGTCGAGGAATTGCACGATGTTGTCGCCGTGGAAAACGCCCGGTCCTTTCTTCGGGCTCCCTTTCTTTTTGCGTGCAATGGGATATCCGAAGACGTAAGTCACGCCGTCTTCGGTTGTTATGGGAGCTGTGCTCAACTTGTCGTTGCGGTCGGAGAGCAGGTAGAGCCACTCCTGCGAGCGGAAGAGGGAGTCGAGCGTGGCGGCGCGGTATCCGTTGGCGTAGAGGCCGCCCACGATGGAGCCTATGCTGGTCCCTGCGATGCAGTCGATGGGTATGTCGGCTTCTTCGATGGCTTTTAGCACGCCTACTTCGGCGGCTCCTTTGGCGCCACCGCCTCCCAGCACGAGCCCTACTTTAAGCCGTTGGCCGTAGGTGCCGGTTGCGAGGCACAATATCAGGGTTAAGAGAAAGCACGTGCGTCTCATGGCGTGGCAAAGGGGGGGGTCAGATGTGCTTGAGGGAGCGGTAAGGATGGTTAATCAGCTTGCCGCCTTCCAGGAAGTCCAGTTCGAGGAAGAAGAGGTTTTCGATGTCGCCGGTGACGTTTTCAATCATTTTGTTGGCGGCTCTCATGGTGCCTCCCGTGGCCAAAAGGTCGTCCACGATGAGCACGCGGTCGTCGCTCTTGAGTGCGTCGGCCTGTATCTCGATGGCTGCGGTGCCGTATTCCAAGGCGTAGGAGATGGAAAGGCACGTTCCTGGCAGTTTGCCCTTTTTGCGTATGGGCACGAAGCCTGCGCCGAGACGGTGGGCGATTGGAATGCCGAGGAAGAAGCCTCTCGACTCGAGGGCGGCAATCTTGGTGAAGGGCTTGTTGTCTTTGCTGACGAGCGTCACCAGGTCGTCGATGAGCTGGTCGAAGCTGGCGGGGTCTTGGAGCACTGGCATCCAGTCTATAAACACGATGCCGGGTTTCGGAAAGTCGGGAAATGTGCGGATGAGCCGCTCGTAATTTTTGTTCATGAATGGGCCGTTTTGTGGGTTCAACGTTACAAAGGTAGTGATTTATTCAGAATAAAGGTGCTTTGTGCCGGTAATTACTCAATCTGAAACACCGAATCGTTGGGCGACAGTCCGCGGTTGTTGCGTGTGAACCGGTTCTTGCGTGTGGCCCGTTCGGGGGTGCTGTGTAGGTCCGTGGAGGCGCCGATGCCCGTTCCCGTGACGATACCTCCGAAGTGTTGCCAGTGACGCAGGACAGCGTAAACGTAGTCGTGGGTTTCGCGCCCAATCATATAGCCGTTCTTTACCACAGGGTCGCGGTAGTAGCGCGCGTCGCTGAGTTTGAGGACGAAAGGAGCCACACGGTCCCAGGATTGGGGGGACATCTTGTGTTTCTGTGTCAGGCGCATGGCGTCGCGCACGTGACCCGGGCCAGCGTTGTAGGCGGCTATGGCGAACTTGATGCGCTCTGCGGGCGTATTGATGTCGCTGAATTCGCCGTAGAGTTGTTTCAGATAGGCCGATGCCCCGCGTATGCTTGCGTCGGGCTCGTTCAGTTGGGCGGTGGTGAGACCCAGGCGTGCGCCTGTGGCAGGCATGATTTGCATCAGTCCGCGTGCGCCGGCCCATGAGCGGGCTGTGGGGTTGAATGCCGATTCCTGCCACGCCATGGCCGCGAGCAGGCGCCAGTCGATGCCGTTTTTCGCGCCGTGTGTCCTGAACAGTTCGTCGTAAGGCGAGATACGGCCTTTCGCTTGTGGGAGATAAGCGGTGCGTATGTTCGGTGTGGCGGGAGTTATGTCGGCTTTGGCCGTTTCTATCTGCTTTGTGATGGCGTCGGGCAGGGAGGGATTCCACCAGGTGATGAGTGTGCTGGCCAGCCGGGGCGACGTGGTGCGCACGGCCCAGGCTTTGCGTCCGCCCTGCTGCGTGGCCACGGGGATGAGACCGTGTTTCTCTACGAGCGTCTTGGGCAGGGGGCAGGCTATGAGGTCGGCTTTGGCGCCGGAGAGCATGTTGAGCAGTTCTGTCGTGTCGTGGGCAATTTCCATGCGCAGGCCGAGGCCGAGGCTCTGCGTGAAGCGTTCGGCCATGAGGTACTGGAGTCCCATTTCTTGCCCGCGGTAGGTGTAGTAAGTCTCAGGTCCGCTCAAGGTGACGGCTATCAGTTCGCCGGCTCTCTCTACATCTTCGAGGTCGAACGTAGCTGCGGCCTGCGTGGCGGCACCCGGCGCGCCGCTTTTGCCCGGCCGTTGGCAGGAGGCCAGTGTCAGGAGCGGCAGGGCGCAATACAGGAGTGCCCGGATGAATTTGTCTGCGATATTTGTGGGCCGCATGAATATTTATAGTTAACTTTGGCGGTGTAAAGGTACAAATAAGTTCTATAATATCGGTCATCCGGCCGGAAGATAAGGAGGAAAACTGAAAATGATTAAACATGTAGTGATGTTTCGCTTTCGTGACGACGTCGATGAAGCCACGCGCAAAACGGTGCGTGAGACATTCCGCGCGCAGATATTGGCCTTGCGCGACAAGTTGCCGTTCGTCAGAGCCATAGAGGTGGGTTTCAACGTGAACGGACAGGAGACGTGGGACATTTGCCTTGAGGGCGTGTTCGACACATTGGACGACGTGCGGCGTTACAGCACCTTCCCCGACCACGTGTCGGCTGCGGGCGGGCTGAAGCCCTACGTGCAGGGCCGCAGTTGCGTGGATTACGCCTGTTAGTGGACAAAATTGCAAAATATGACGCAAAAGTTTTGCACTTTGGCGGGATTTTGTTATTTTTGCAAGCGGAATGAAATGGACAGAAGCACATATTCATCATCATAAAACCAAATGAGGATTCATTCGGCGGGTGATGTTGTGTATGCAACGGAATATAACAAACGGGAGACTTGCCGAAAGCGGTAGGTCTCCCTTTATTTTAGAAAATGATGTTGAGAATAGCAGTACAATCCAAAGGACGCCTCTACGAAGACACGATGGCGTTGCTCGGCGAAGCCGACATTAAAGTGAGAAAATCCGTGCGCGGCCTTCTGGTGGAGGCCAAAGACTTCCCCATGGAGGTCCTGTTCCTGCGCGACGATGACATACCGCAGACGGTAGCCAGTGGCGTGGCCGACATAGGCATTGTGGGCGAGAACGAATTTCTTGAACGCGGCGAGAAGGCCGACATCATCCGCCGTTTGGGGTTCAGCCGCTGCCGCTTGTCGCTTGCCGTGCCCAAGGGAGAGCACTACTGCGGGCTGGAGTGGTTTGAAGGCAAGACCATAGCCACGTCCTATCCGAACATCCTGAAGAAATTTCTTGGCGAGAAGGGCATAAAGGCCGAAGTGCACGTCATTACGGGCAGCGTGGAGGTATCTCCGGGCATCGGTCTCGCAGATGCCATCTTCGATATCGTCAGTTCCGGCTCCACACTCGTAAGCAACAATTTGCGCGAGGTAGAAACGGTGGTCCAGAGCGAAGCCCTGCTCATCGGTTACCCGCGTATGGAGGCCGAAAAGCGCGATATCCTCGAACAACTGCTGTTCCGCCTTCAGGCCGTCAAGGAAGCGGATGACAAGAAATATGTTCTGATGAACGTACCCCGCGACCGCGTGGACGACATCGTGCGTGTGCTGCCCGGTGTCAAGAGTCCCACGATTATGCCGCTGGCTGACAAGGACTGGTGTAGTGTTCACACGGTGCTTGACAAAGACCGTTTCTGGGAAATCATAGGTCAGCTGAAGGAAAACGGAGCCCAGGGCATACTGGTGCTGCCTATTGAGAAAATGATTTTATAAAGGATGAAACTTGACGTAGTAAAATACCCGGAAAAGGCATCTTGGGACGCGTTGCTCAAACGCCCGTCGTTTGATGTCACGCAACTGTTCGCCACGGTGGGAGCTGTGGTTGAGCAGGTGCGCACCCGCGGCGACGCAGCCCTGAGAGACTATGAACTACAGTTCGACAAGGTGTCGCTGGATTCGTTTCTGGTCTCCGATGAAGAGTTTTACGAAGCCGCAGGCTTGGTTGGCGCGTCGCTGAAAGAGGCCATCCGTCTGGCCAAGGCCAATATCGAGCGTTTCCACCGCGCCCAAGCGTTCAGCACCATCCGTGTGGAGACCGCTCCGGGCGTTGTGTGCGAGCAGAAGTCGGTTCCCATCGAGCGGGTGGGGCTCTACGTGCCCGGCGGAACGGCTCCGCTGTTTTCCACGGTGCTCATGCTGGCCACACCGGCCCAGATAGCCGGTTGCAAAGAGGTGATACTGTGTACGCCACCCGCACGTGACGGCCGCATAAATCCGGCTATTCTCTACGCGGCCCGGCTTGCCGGCGTGCAGAAGGTATATAAGCTGGGCGGTTCTCAGGCCATCGCCGCCATGGCTTGCGGTACGGAGAGCGTGCCTCGCGTTGACAAGATTTTTGGTCCGGGTAACCAATACGTGACTGCGGCCAAGCAACTGGTGTCTCTGACTGACGTGGCCATAGACATGCCTGCGGGACCGAGCGAAGTGGAGGTGCTCGCCGACAAGTCGGCCAATGCCGCTTTCGTGGCCGCCGATCTGCTGAGCCAGGCCGAACATGGCGCCGACAGTCAGGTAGTTCTCGTTTCGACCGACGAAGATTTGTTGGTGCGGGTGCAAGACGAGCTGGAGCAACAGCTCTCTGCGCTGCCGCGTCGCGATATTGCCGAGAAGGCTCTCGCACACAGCGTGCTGATTCTGGTACACGACATGGACGAAGCCGTGGACTTGACCAACCGTTACGCGCCTGAGCATCTTGTGGTGGCCACTGAGCGTTACCGTGACGTGGCTGCGCGCATCACTCACGCAGGCAGCGTCTTCCTGGGGCCGTACAGTTGCGAGAGTGCCGGAGACTATGCTTCGGGCACCAACCATACGTTGCCCACGAAGGGCTATGCCCGGGCTTACAGCGGACTGTGTCTCGACAGTTTCATGCGTAAGATGACGCTACAGGAACTTACCCCCGAGGGTGTGTGCTCTATCGGTCCCGCTGTCGTGGCTATGGCCGGGGCAGAACAACTTGAGGCTCACAAACGGGCCATGGAAATCAGATTAAATCAAGTCAATAAGATATGAAACCGTTAAAGGATTTGGTCAGGCCCAACATCTGGGCGCTGAAGCCCTACAGTTCGGCACGCGACGAGTATAAGGGAAAAACGGCAAACACGTTTCTTGACGCCAACGAGAGCCCTTACAATGTGCCAGTCAACCGTTATCCCGACCCGCTGCAAGAAGAGCTGAAGCAACTCCTCGCCCCGCTCAAGGGTGTGGCTCCCGAGCAGATGTTTCTGGGCAACGGCAGCGACGAAGCCATTGACCTGGTTTTCCGTGTCTTCTGTGTGCCCGGACGCGACAATGTCGTGGCCATGGAACCCACGTATGGCATGTACCAGGTGTGTGCCGACGTCAACGATGTCGAATATCGGAAAGTTTTACTCGGAGACAATTTCAATTTGGAGCCACAAAAGTTGCTCGATGTCGTTAACGAGCGCACCAAAGTCATCTTCCTCTGCTCGCCCAACAATCCCACGGGCAACAGTCTCGACCCTGAGGCCATCGAAACCGTGCTGCGCGGTTTCCAAGGCATAGTTGTGCTGGACGAGGCTTACAGTGATTTCTCGCCAAAACCTGTTTTCCGTTTGAGAATCAATGAATTTCCGAATCTGATTGTGCTCAATACCTTCTCCAAGGCATGGGCCAGCGCGGCCATCCGTCTTGGCATGGCCTTTGCCGCACCCGACATCATCCGGCTCTTCAACAAGGTGAAATATCCCTACAATGTCAACACGCTCACGCAGGAGAAAGCCCGCGAAATGCTCTCCCGCCGCTTCGAGGTCGACCGTTGGGTCAA
>JAEEGL011670363.1_pt1 | contig 13217 bp, 15 predicted proteins | sample 9134231 | NCBI WGS metagenome assembly JAEEGL01 (sample SAMN16246548, study PRJNA631951) | gut metagenome | biome: gut microbiome; feature: rumen; material: fiber-attached | host: Bos | place: Iran: Karaj | collected 2018-10
CAGGACAAAGGCTGCATCTTCAGCAAGATCGACCTGACCATTAACGGCAGTGGCAGCCTGGAAGTGACCGGTGCGCACAACAACGGCATCAGCTGCAAGGATGATCTGAAGATCTTAAACGGAACCATCATGGTGCAGGCGGCAAAAAATGCGCTGAAGGGCAATGACAGTGTGGTGATCCTGGGCGGAAATCTGACGCTGTCTTCCAAGGATGACGGTATCCAGTCGGACAAAAAAGAGGATGAGACCAAGGGTTTCCTGTATCTGGACGGCGGTGTGATCGATATCACCGCGGATGATGACGGCCTGCAGGCGGTGACGGCCCTGGTGGTCAAAGAAGGCACAACAATAAATATCCGCTGCTATGATAAGAAATATAACTGTGACGGATATGTCGAGAAACCGGAATAGGAGGAGCACATGAAAATCGTAATCTTGGAACGCGGTACCATCGGGCCGGATGTGGATGTCGATGTGATCGCCGAGTTGGGCGAAACCACGATCTATGATAATACCGAACCGGAACAGGTGGCAGAGCGGGTGAAGGATGCGGAGATCATCGTGGCAAACAAGTGCCCGTTAAACGAAACGACTCTGAAGGATGCGGCCAAGGTCCGTTTTATCGAGGAATTTGCCACCGGCTATGATAATATCGATCTGGAATACTGCAGGCGTCGTGGTATCGGCGTAGCCAATGTCAGCGACTACAGTACGCCGGCGGTGGTGCAGCATACCTTTGCACTGGCGTTTTATTTGCTGGAGCATCTGCCGCACTACGATCAGTATGTGAAGGACGGTGCGTACGCGGCACAGTCCCGTTTTACCTATTTCGGAGTGCCCTTTACAGAGCTGGCCGGCAAGACCTGGGGCATCGTGGGTATGGGCCACATCGGGCAGGGAGTGGCTGCGGTGGCCAAAGCTTTCGGATGCGAAGTGATCTGGTATTCCACCAGCGGAGCGCATGCGGTAGAAGCCTATCGGCAGGTGGATTTTCCGACTTTGCTGAAAGAGAGCGATTTTCTTTCCCTGCACTGTCCGCTGAATGAAAAGACACATCATCTGATCGACGCAGAAGCATTACAGCAGATGAAGTCTTCTGCCATTCTGATCAATGTGGCCCGGGGAAAAGTGGTGGATAACGCAGCGCTTGCGGAAGCGTTACAGAAGGATGTGATCGCCGCCGCCGGACTGGATGTGGTGGAGGCAGAACCGATCACGCAGGATAATCCGTTAAATGCGATCCAAGACAGCAACCGTCTGATCATCACACCGCATATGGCGTGGGCCAGCGTGGAAGCAAGAGGACGGGTGGTAACGGAAGCATACAAAAATATCGAAGCTTTTCAAAAGGGTGAAAAGCGAAACCGGATCATTTAAACAGTTACACATAAATAACATAGCAAAACAGAAAAGAGGTACATCATGAAAAAACGAAACATTTTGATCTGTACATTGTTGATGGGCGCAGTACTTACGGCCTGTGGGGAAGAGCAGGAGAGCGGGCGCGGACGCCGGCCGGAGAGTACAGCGGAACCGACGGAAGAAGCAGCAAAGGATCCGGAGCCTACGGAAGCAGATCCGGCAGGAGGGGATTCCGGGGTGACCACACCTGCCGATAACAAGATCCATGTAGACAATATGGAAGACTTTATTGAAGCCATCGCGCCGGGGGCGCAGATCGAGCTGGCAACGGGCCAATACAATCTCAGCGATTATCTGGGATCCGCATGGGCGGCAGAAGGTGAAGCCTGGAACGACCGGCACGATTATGTGGAGATCCGTGATGTGTATGACGGCCTGGAGTTGGTGATCAAAGATGTGGACGGCCTGGAACTCTACGGCGGGGCAAGTGATCCGCTGCAGACTGAGATCGTGACAGATCCCAGGTATGCATCGGTATTGAATTTTGATGACTGCGAAAAAGTGCATGTGATGTCTCTGAACCTGGGGCATAACGCCCGGGGTGACTGTTCCGGGGATGTGCTGTACTTTGAAGACTGCCGGGATGTTTATGTAGACAATGCGGACCTGTATGGCTGCGGTGTGTACGGTATTGATATGGATCACTGCGAGGGTGTGCTGCAGTGTCACGACTGCAAGATCCATGATTGCGCTTACGGTCCTTTGATGAACTGGGACAGCGAAGGTGTATGGACCTTTACGCGTTGCGAGCTGGTAGACTCCGCTTCCGGCGGATACTTCCAGGAAGAAGACAGATTACAGCTCATCTTTGACCGCTGTACCTTTGGGGACCGCGAGACGGAAAACTTTATGTACCGCTCCGATACAAAGACCAACGACTGTACATGGGGGGACCCGACCAACTACCCGGATTATGAAGAGCCGGTGGAATATATGCTGCCGGAGGAATTCCATACGGACGAACTGCAGGTGGTCGCTTTTGACGAATACGTATTGGAATATACCTTCTGGAACGCTTTTGAGATCACGGATGAAGATACGGGAGAGACGAAGGCGCTGGATGCATGGCTGAGCTTTGAGGATCAGGGCACCGGTATGAAGATCGATGATCTGGATTATGAATATTTTACCTATGAAATGGACAGCGATTACAGTGCAAAGATCTATATGGACGACAGCGGGAAAGAATACAGCGTGATCCTGTACAGTAACCCGAATGAGGGGGACAGCACCATGTATCTGCAGCTGATGGACGGACAGAACGGAACCTGGTATTACTAAAAATAAATCAAAGATTTTGATTTATAGATATTTGAAAATCCTTGATATTTTTGTTATAATTATATTTAGTCAATGTTTGCAATTTTCGGCCGGAGTGCCGGAAATTGCCTGCATTAATGACAAATACCCCATAGAGAAAAAGCGGCAGTGAATCTCGATCGGGGTCATAGGATCAATGCGTCTGAAAGAGGGGGGTCAGATTAACTGGCAGGTAGATTACAGCACAAGAGAAAGGACCGGGGATTATGGCGCAGATTTTAGTATTGAGCAGAGACATTGAAACGAAGGAGCAGATCAGTAAGCATCTGAAGATGCACCAGCTGGATGTAGTCACGGTGAGTTCGGCAGATGCGGTACTGACGGAGCTGTCGCGGGATGAGATCATCTATTTTGCGGTGATCGTGGATGGCGAGCAACAGGAGATCGATACGGCACAGTTTATCGAAAACATCCGTGAGATCTCGAAACTGCCGGTGGTAATGCTGACGGAGAAATCAGATGCGGATATGATCGCATTGTTTGAAAACGGTGTAGATATCTGTGTGAAAAAGCCGTTGGAGATGGGTGTGTTTTCCGCACAGGTGATGGCGTTGATCCGTATGCAGGAGCGTCTGCAGAGCGAGAAGATCCGCAGAGAAGCATTGCCGGAGATCCGCGGGATACGGATGGATCCGGTGCGCCGCAGAGTGCGTGTGCGTGGTAAGGAAAAGAAATTTACCCGCAAAGAATTTGACTTATTGTATTTCCTGATGACCCATCCGGAAAAGGTTTATACCAAAGAAGATCTGTACCGCGAAGTGTGGCATGAAGATGTAGTGGGCGGTACGGCAACTGTGGTAATGCACATCAAAAAGATCCGCAACATCATCGAGGAGAAACCTTCGCGTCCGCGCATCTTAAAGACGGACTGGGGTACCGGGTACTATTTTGCGGAGTTTGATGAAGATTGATTTGTAAGATCCGGTTTATAAGACTGAGTGTTAAAGATGAAGTTCTATGGATAAAAGGATCGAGATCGTCTATGAGGACGATGCACTGATCGTCTGCCACAAGTACCCGGGGATCGCCGTACAGACGGCATCTTTCGGGCAGGCGGATATGGTGAGTGAACTGAAGAAATATCTGGTGCAGCAGGGCGGGAGTCCGTATCTGGCTGTGGTGCACCGTCTGGATCAGCCGGTGGAAGGCTTGCTGGTATTTGCGAAGATGGAAGCCGCGGCAGCGTCGCTCTCAAAACAGGTACAGAAGACGGATAGTATTGGCTTCACCAAAGAATACACCGCCATCGTATACGGGAAAATGCCAAAGTCTGCAGGGGAGCTTACGGACTATCTGCTGAAAGATGGCCGCAGCAATACTTCCCGGGTGGTATCGGAAAAAGAGAAAGGCAGTAAAAGGGCGCATCTGACTTATGAGGTGATCGCGGAAGACGGCCTGACACAAACACTGCGGATCTGTCTGACCACGGGAAGGCACCATCAGATCCGGGTGCAGCTTTCCAATGCCGGCTGCCCGATCCTGGGTGACGCCAGATACAGCACGGAAGAGGCAAAGCAGTATGCGGCACAGCGCGGTATAAAGTGGATCCGTCTGTGTGCTTCGCGGCTGGAATTTATCCACCCCGTGACCGGGGAAACGATGCAATACAATATCAGGAGTAACGAAACATGGCAGACAGAGGTTTGATCACAAAAGGACCGGCCAACCGGCGTACAGTGACCCATGCGGAACTTGCACTGTGGAAAGCAGAGAAGACAGAAGAGGTTAAATATCTTCATTACTGGGAATCTAAAGAGATCCTGCAGATATCGGATCCCGGGGATGAGTATATTGTATTTGTGGGACGCAGTGATGTGATGACCGCAAAGATCTGGACATTTTTGGATCATACTTCAGAACATAAGGCATTTATCCTGCGACCGGATACGGAGACGAGGTATGACCTGTCCGAAAAGGAAGGTGTACTGCAGCGTTTCCAGTTTCGCGGGGAAGTGCGGATCTTTAATAAAAACGGACTGAAGGCCATACTGGATGCGGTGGAGATGAGCGTGTTCCAGCATTCGGACGATGTGATCATCCGCATCGATTCCGCAAAACAGATCTGAGCATGGGAACCTGGACAACACGCGGTCTGCGTGGCTCCACGCTGGAGGAAATGATCAACCGCACTAACGAGAAATACCGGGAAAAGAAACTGGCATTGGTGCAGAAGATCCCCACGCCGATCACTCCGATCCATATCAACAAAGAGACTTCCCAGATCACCCTGGCGTATTTTGAACAGAAGAGTACGGTGGACTATATCGGCGCCGTGCAGGGATACCCTGTGTGTTTTGATGCAAAGGAATCGGCAACGGATACCTTTGCCCTGCAGAATATCCACGAACATCAGGTGGAGTTTATGCGGGATTTTGAAGCGCAGCAGGGCATTGCTTTTTTATTGATCTATTATACCGGCAAGGATGTGCTCTATTATCTGCGCTTCCGGGATCTGCTGACCTTCTGGGACCGGGCAAAGAACGGCGGCCGCAAGAGTTTCCGTTTTGAGGAGCTGGATCCCGATTATGTACTGCCGAAACACAAGTCGCTGATGGTGCCGTATCTGGATATGGTACTCCGGGATCTGGAGTCGAGAGAAGACTAATTCTTCCTTTGCAATCCTGCAATAATTTAGTATAATAAAAAGTGCGGGAAAATGAACGCGCAGAGATCATTGGGGGTGACATATATGGCAGATATGACCATTCAGGAATTGCAGGATCTGATCGACGGATCCGATAATATCGTCTTTTTCGGCGGCGCAGGCGTGTCCACCGAGAGCGGCATCAAAGATTTTCGCAGTGTGGACGGGCTGTATCATATGAAATTCAAATATCCGCCCGAGACCATGCTTTCCCATACCTTCTATGTTACCCATAAAGAAGAGTTTTATGAGTTTTACCGGGATAAACTGCTGGAATGCACCTGCGGTCCCAATCCGGCCAAACCCAATGCGGCGCATATCGCACTGGCGAAACTGGAGGAAAAAGGGAAGCTGAAGGCAGTGATCACGCAGAACATCGATGGTCTGCACCAGGCAGCCGGAAGCAAGACCGTGTATGAACTGCATGGCAGTGTGCTGCGCAATTATTGTGAAAAATGCGGCAAGTCTTTTACCGCGAAATATATGTATGAGCAGAACGGTGTGCCCTATTGCGATGCCTGCCATGGCGACGTGAAGCCGGATGTGGTGCTCTACGAGGAAGGGCTGGATAACAACACCATGAATGCGGCAGTCAAGGCGATCCGGGATGCGGATATGCTGATCATCGGCGGAACCTCTCTGGTAGTCTATCCGGCAGCGGGACTGATCGATTACTACCGCGGGAAGAAACTGGTGCTCATCAACCGGGATGCCACGGCCAGAGACAGCGTTGCGGATTATACGATCCATGGCAGTATCGGAGAGATCTTCTCCCAGATAAAGATCTGATGGAACTACAGATAGGCGATATTCTACATATGAAGAAAGCGCACCCATGTGGTACCCATGACTGGGAGCTGCTGCGGGTGGGGCAGGATCTGAAGATGAAGTGTACAGGCTGCGGGCATCTGGTCATGGCACCGCGTCGTCAGATCGAGAAGAATATTAAACGAATTATAAGAGAAACTGGAACCGAGGAAATATAAATGAAGGGCTGGCTGGTTACAAACGAGTTTATCACAAGCGACAAATTTAAAGAACTGTTTTCCATGTTCTACAAGGCAGCGCTCAAGATGGGCATCGAGCTGACGCAGAAGAGCAATTCCGAGATCTGGACGATGCTGGGAAGCTGCGGTTATCGTCTGCAGGAATTTTTCACTGTGGGTTGTCCGTTCCGCAAGAACGGTATGGAGATGGTGATCTCGGCAGAGGATATCGGGCTGGATGTGCCGGATTTCGTACTGTTCTGGGATAAGGATATCCGCCTGGCACAGGAACTGGAGCGCCAGGGCATGCGTGTGTTCAACAATGCGCAGGCCATCGCGGACTGCGATGACAAGGCGGTGACTTACATGAAACTGCGTGCCGCCGGGATCCCGCAGCCGGATACCTATATTTCCCCGAAGAAATTTCATCCGGACGGTTTGTTTGACCGTAGGGCGCTGGAGACGGCAGCAGGACATCTGGGCTTCCCGTTGGTCATCAAGGAATGTTTCGGTTCCTTTGGTGAGCAGGTGTATTATGTGCAGGATATGGAGACGCTGCAGCGTTTTGTGATGGATCTCGGTGACCGTCCGTATCTGATCCAGCAGTATATCCAGAATTCCCGGGGGCGGGATGTGCGTGTGGAAGTGGTCGGCGGCCGCGTGATCGCTGCCATGCTGCGTACCAATCCGGGAGATTATCGTTCCAACCTCACCAGTGGGGGTACGGCTCAGCCTTATACCGTCAATATGCAGCAGGCGCAGCTGGCGATCGATGCCTGCCGTGCCCTGGGCTTGGATTTCGGCGGCGTGGATATCCTCTTCGGACCGAATGAGATGCCGATCCTCTGTGAGGTAAATTCCAATGCGCATTTTAAGAATCTCTATGACTGTACCGGCGTAAATGCGGCAGAGGATATCATGGAGTATATCCGGAAGGTAATGACGAAGGAATGATATACGGAGTACTCTTTTCTGTTCCGGAGGTTAGAGTATGAGTAAAAGGAAAAACATTTGTCTGGTGACAAATATGCCTACGGAGTTCCACGGGCAGCATATATGTGATGGTGTGTTTGCGCAATGCCGGAAATACGGATATAATGTCGCTGTCTTTGCAATGATGAGCGAGTTTGACCTTTTCTATAAAGATCTGCTGGAAGGTGAAAAGATAATCTATAACCTTCCTGATTTTTCACGATTTGACGGCATCGTGATCGACAGTGTTTCTTTTTTGGCGAAAAAGAGCAGGCCGATCGCAGAAGATATGTATGCTCGCATCCGGGAATCCGGAGTGCCTTCCGTATGTATCAGCAGTCCCGTGGAAGGGATCCCGACGATCGAAAACAGTAATGATGAAGCGCTTCGCGCGATCTGCAGACACATAACCGATGTGCATAAATGCAGAAAAATCTGCATTCTGACCGGACCGAAGGGCAATCCGGAATCGGAAAACCGACTCCGGATATGGTTAGAGGAACTGGAAAAATGCGGCATTGCTGTTCCGGAAGAATATCGCATATATGGTGATTTCTGGTATACGAGCGGTGAAAAACTGGCAGAAGATATCGTAAACGGGCGGATCGAACGTCCGCAGGCCGTTCTTGCGGCCAGTGATCATATGGCATTGGGTGTGATCCAAAAACTGACGGAACTGGGAATACGGGTTCCGGGAGAGGTGATCGTAGCCGGTTTTGATCTGACCGATCAGGGCATGCTGGATACGATCCCGCTCACTTCCATTTCGTCCAATTTTGCCGAATGTGCAGCGAAGGCGATCGATCAGCTGACAGACCGTATCGATCCGGAGCGGGAAATCGTCCCGTTTGTTCCGGATTACAAGGGTATGCTGCACATTGGAAAGAGCTGCGGTTGTGCGTATTCTGTCGATGAGGTAATGCGGATCATTCAACCTATGATGTACAGGACGCATCCGAACTTCAGCCGGTTTGGCACCGAAGGTTTCATCGATATCGGACTGTTGATGGAAAATTACATCTTTGAGGGGCTGACCGGTTCGGAATCACCGGAAAAATGTATTGAGAATATTTTCGGATCCGCGTATTTGCTGGATCCGTATCAGGAGTTTGCTCTTTGTCTGCGGGAAGACTGGCTGGATAAGGAAATGGATTCGGACAATGGTTTTCCGCAGCAGATGAAAATGGCACTGCGGCGAATGGATACGGGGGAAGGATTTTATACGAAAGAAAATGCCGTAACCTTTGATACTTCCCTGATGTTTCCTCCTATGTTTGAAGAGCGTGAGGAACCGTTTGCATACTATTTTTCACCGGTTCATTTTGGGAAAAACTGTTTCGGATATACCGTGCTCTGCCGGAAGATGCAGCATTTCCGCCAGTTCAATCTGGTCTACCGCACCTGGTTTCGCTTTATATGCTGCGCATTGGAAATGTCCCGCGCAAGGAATGCCTTATCGGAGCTGTCTGTCCGGGACAAGATGACTGGTCTGTACAATCGGCGCGGTATGTCGGTTGCCCTTGCGGAGATGCAGAACAATGCCGGCGGGGAGGAGCGCCTGTATGTGAGCGTGATCGATATGAACGGGCTGAAGCGGATCAATGATACCTATGGTCACAACGAGGGAGATCATAGTATCATCCGATTGAGCGAGGCGGTAAAGGCATTTGCCGGACCGGAGGAGATCTGCATCCGTGCCGGTGGTGATGAATTCTTTATCCTCGGTATCGGTGAATACGGTCACTTTGATGAGGCAGCGGCAACGGAGCGATTCCAACGCATACTGAAGGAGTGTACGGAAAAGGATCACAAAGAATATACCATTAGCGCGAGCATTGGGTTTGCGATCAGCGAAAAAGGCGAACATCGCGATTTTAAAACGATATTGAGCCGCGCCGATGAGCAGATGTACCGGATGAAACGAGGCAGGGAGTAATGAATGTTAAGGGTTCCGCTTGCGGAACCCTTATTTACTAGAATGATATTTTGTGATACAATAAAGTAGATTAAGTATGTAAAGGTGAAGCCATGGGAAAGCTGTACTGTCTGATGGGGAAGAGTGCCGGCGGGAAGGATACTGTGTTCCGGCGGCTGCTGGAAGATCAGACGCTGGGATTAAAGGAACTGGTGCCTTATACGACCCGGCCGATTCGGCAGGGGGAGCAGGAAGGCAGGGAGTATCATTTTACCGATATCAACGGACTGGAAGCACTGAAAGCGCAGGGTAAAGTGATCGAATCCCGCGTGTATCATACGATCCATGGCGACTGGTACTATTTTACCGTGGATGACGGACAGATGGATCCGGATGCAGGCGATTACCTGATGATCGGAACGCTGGAGGCATATACGCAGATCAAGGCATACTTCGCTCAAAAGGGACAGCCGGATCTGGTGGTACCCATTTGCATTGAGGTAGAGGACGGGCTGCGGCTGGAGAGGGCTCTGGCCAGGGAACGGCAGCAGCGTGAACCGAAGTACCGGGAGATGTGCCGGCGGTTTCTGGCGGACTGCGAGGACTTTTCGGAAGAGAAACTGACCGCAGCCGGGATCACGAGACGCTTTGATAATACGGATCTGGAGCGATGTCTGGCAGAGGTAAAGGGGACAATAAATGGATCAGATCAGGATCGACCAGCTCTTACAACCGATGCGGCCGGAAACGGTGACCAAAGCCCCGGAAGGAGATCAGGGCTTTAAGTTCATTCTGGCCAGCAATATACAGGAATCGGAGCTGCAGGAAAAGCTGACGAGCCTGATGAGTGAGATCACGGCGCAGGGGGAGCGGATCGGAAAGAAAAAAGATATCCGCGATATGAAGAAATACCGGAGTCTGATCAAAGAGTTTATGAACGAAGTAGTGAATCGTTCCCATGAGTTTTCACGCGAGAATTTTCTGGACAAGCGCGGGCGGCACAGGGTATACGGGATCGTGCGTCTGGTGGATGAGAACCTGGATGCACTGGCGCAGGAGCTGGTCAAGGACGAGCAGGATAATATGGAGATCCTGGCAAAGATCGGAGAGATCCGGGGGCTTTTGCTGGATATCTTAACTTGATGAAATATATGGCGGGGGTGAAAGGTTATGAACTTTTCGGACATTGTAGGACAGGAGTCGATCAAGGAGCAGCTGCAGGGAGCGATCAGTACGGGACGGGTATCCCATGCGTATATCCTGTATGGTGAAGTGCGTTCCGGAAAAGAGTTTGTGGCAAAAGTTTTTGCGCAGTCACTTTTGTGTGAGAAGCCGGTGACCAAGCAGGACGGCACGATCGAACCCTGCGGGGAATGTCATTCCTGCCGGCAGGCGATGACCGCCAATCATCCGGATATCATATATGTACCGAGTACCATCGGTGTGGAAGAGATCCGTGACCGTATCGTGGAGACAGTACAGGTAAAGCCCTATCAGGGACCGTACAAGATCTACATCGTGGAAGAAGCGGAGAAGCTGACGGTACAGGCGCAAAATGTATTGCTCAAGACCATCGAAGAACCGCCGGCTTATGTAGTCTTTATCCTGCTGACCAGCTCTACGGAGGCTCTGCTTCCTACGATCTTAAGCCGCTGCGTACTGCTCAATATGCGTCCGGTGCGGGATGATGAGATGCGGACCTATCTGATGGAGCAGCTTCATGTACCAGAGAGCCGCGCGGAGATCTGCATTGCTTTTGCCCGCGGTAATATCGGCCGTGCCAAGGCACTGGCGGCCAGTGAAGATTTTGACAAGATCCGTACCAATGCGTTGTCGTTGCTCAAAAATATCCACGAGATGGATACGGCAGATATTATGGAAGCGCTCAAGAACATTCGTGAGTACGGTTTTGATATCAATGATTATCTGGACATCATGGCGGTGTGGTATCGTGACATTCTGTTGTTTAAAGCGACCCACGATATGAACCACCTGATCTTCCGTGATGAGATCCAGAGCATACAGAAAGTAGCGCAGTGCAGCGATTATGAAGGCATCGAGGAAGTGATCCAGGCGCTGGAGGTAGCAAAGAACCGCCTGCGCAGTAAGGTAAACTATGAGCTCACCATGGAATTGCTGTTGCTTACAATAAAAGAGAATTAAGTATAGAGTATTAAATAAGAGAACCAGGAGATTTTTAGTAAGTGAAAAAGATAGTCAGTGTGCGTTTCCGCAACGGTGGGAAGCCATATTATTTTGATCCGCTGGATTTTGAATTGAAGCGCGGAAGCCACGTGATCGTAGAGACTGTGCGCGGAATTGAGTACGGCACAGTTGTCGGAGAGATCCGGGAGGTAGAGGACGAAAAGATCCAGCAGCCCTTAAAGCCGATCATGCGTGTAGCAACGACTAAGGACGATGAGCAGGACATGCAGAACCGGGAGAAGGAAAAGAGCGCAATCAGCGTAGCAAAAGAAAAGATCCGCAAGCATGAGCTGGATATGAAGCTGATCGATGTGGAGTATACCTTTGACCGTAATAAGATCGTATTTTATTTCACGGCAGACGGACGTGTGGATTTCCGTGAACTGGTAAAGGATCTGGCGGGTGTATTCCATACCCGTATCGAGCTGCGTCAGATCGGTGTACGTGATGCCACCAAGATGCTGGGCGGTCTTGGAAGCTGTGGTCGTGAGCTTTGCTGCCATGCCTATATGGCAGACTTTGTGCCGGTATCCATCAAGATGGCAAAGGAGCAGAATCTGTCCTTAAACCCGGGCAAGATCTCCGGTATGTGCGGCAGACTGATGTTCTGTCTGCAGTGTGAATCGGATACCTATTCCTGGCTGAACCGTAAGCTGCCGCGTGTGAATGACGAGGTGACTACACCTTACGGCACTGTAGCGAAGGTGCAGAGCGTAGATGTACTGCGCCAGCGTGTGCGTGTCATCGTAGATGTGAATGATGAAAAAGAGATCGAAGAATACGCGGTAGAAGAGCTGAGGTTTAACAAGCGCCAGGGTGGCGGCAATGGTGGAAAGAAGGACAAAAACGATCGCAAGAATGATCGTAACAATAACGACCGTAACCATCATGAAGAGAAGCTCAGCAAAGAAGAATTGCGGGAGCTGGCGGAACTGGAAAAGAAGGACAATTGATTGGAACGGTTGGATGATCTGCAAATCAGCGGTTTAAAGATACTGCAAGATCCGGAACGGTTCTGTTTTGGTATGGATGCAGTGCTTTTATCCGGATTTGTGCAGGTGCCGGATGGTGCATCTGTTCTGGATCTGTGCACCGGGACGGGGATCCTGCCGCTTTTATTATCCGCAAAGACAAAAGCTGGGCAGATCCATGCTTTGGAGATCCAGCCTGAGAGTGCAGATATGGCACGTCGCAGTGTGGCACTCAATCATTTATCTGATCACATTCATGTCATAACAGGAGATTTAAAAGAAGCAGACCGAATCTTCGGCACTGCCTCTTTTACTGTGATCACATGCAATCCTCCCTATATTGCAGGTGGCAAAGGATTACAGAATCCGGAGGCACCTAAGGCAATTGCGCGTCATGAAGTTTTATGTACTTTTCGCGACGTAGCGGAGCAGTCAGCAAAGTTGCTTAAGTCCGGTGGCAAGCTGTTTCTTGTGCATCGGCCGGATCGTTTATCGGAACTTCTTGTGACGCTTACTTCCTGCGGCCTCGAGCCGAAGCGTCTGCGGATCGTCTATCCGTTTGCGGATAAGGCACCCAATATGGTACTCATCGAAGCATCCCGCGGCGGCCGTCCCGGTATTACAGTCGACAAGCCGCTTATCATTTATGATGCCCCGGGACAGTACAGTGAAGAAATCCGCAGAGATTACGGATTTTGAATGAAAAGAATATGGCAGAAAAAAAATACAATAAAACAGACAGGATCATATTCCTTATATATATTGTTCTTTTTGGCAGTATG
>JAEEGL013478088.1_pt1 | contig 13217 bp, 10 predicted proteins | sample 9134231 | NCBI WGS metagenome assembly JAEEGL01 (sample SAMN16246548, study PRJNA631951) | gut metagenome | biome: gut microbiome; feature: rumen; material: fiber-attached | host: Bos | place: Iran: Karaj | collected 2018-10
AGATAGAGAACAAGTAATGAAAATAGTAAAAGCTTATCAACCAGATGTAATATTCCATTGTGCGGCTTGGACTGCAGTAGATAAAGCTGAAGAAGAAAAAGAATTATGTGAAAAAGTAAATGTTGAAGGAAATAAGAACTTAACAGATGCTTCAATTGAAGTAGGAGCTAAGTTAGTTTATATTTCAACAGATTATGTATTTGATGGAGAAAAGGATATAGAAGAAGCTTACAAAGAAGATGATAAGACTAATCCAAAGAATGTTTATGGAATGACTAAATGTTTAGGAGAAGAAGAAGTAAGAAGAAATCCAAATCACTTCATCACACGTATTTCTTGGGTATTTGGTGAAAATGGAAATAACTTCGTAAAAACAATGTTAAAACTAAGTGATAAATACAAAGAATTAAAAGTTGTTGATGATCAAATAGGATCTCCTACATATACAGTAGATTTAGCTAAATTATTAGTAGAAATGGGAGAAACTGATAAGTATGGAACATATCATGTTAATAATGAAGGATATTGTTCTTGGGCAGAATTTGCTAAATATATAATGGAAAGTAACGGAAAAGAAACTGTTATTAATCCAGTTACTACTGAAGAATATTATGAAGGAAAAGATATGAGTAAAATTGCATATCGTCCAAGAAATTCTAAATTAGATAAATCTAAACTAGAAGAAGCAGGATTTAAAAGATTACCATCATGGCAAGATGCTACTGATAGATATTGTAAGCAATTAACAAAATCTAAAAAATGGTGGTTAGAGAATTTAAAATAATAGGAGGAAATATGAAATTTTTAATAACTGGTGGAGCTGGATTTATTGGAAGTAACTATTGTCATTATGTAGTTAATAAATATCCAGAAGATCAATTTGTATGTTTAGATGCATTAACTTATGCAGGAAATTATAATAATATTAAAGAATTAGAAGGAAAAGATAATTTTAAATTTGTAAAAGGAGATATTACTGATAGAGAACTTGTTGACAAATTATTTGAAGATGAAAAGTTTGATGTAGTAATTAACTTTGCTGCAGAATCTCATGTAGATAATTCAATTAAGAATCCAGGAATATTCTTAACTACAAATATTATTGGTACACAAGTATTGATGGATGCATCATTAAAACATGGTGTTAAGAGATACCATCAAGTATCTACTGATGAAGTATATGGAGATTTACCATTGGATAGACCAGATTTATTATTTACTGAGGATACTCCAATTCATACATCTAGTCCATATTCATCATCTAAAGCAGGAGCAGATCTATTAGTGGGAGCATATTATAGAACATTTGGTCTTCCAGTAACTATTAGTAGATGTTCTAATAACTATGGACCATATCAATTCCCAGAAAAATTAATTCCAGTAATCTTCTCTAAAGCAATGAGAGATGAAAAAGTACCAGTTTATGGTACAGGTGAGAATGTAAGAGATTGGATACATGTACATGATCACAATGTTGGAGTTGATTTAATAGTTAGAAATGGTAAAGTAGGAGAAGTTTATAACTTAGGAGGACACTCTGAAAGAACTAATCTTACTGTTGTAAAAACCATTTTAAAACAATTAGGAAAATCAGAAGATTTAATTGAATTTGTAGAAGACAGAAAAGGACATGACTTAAGATATGCAATTGATTCTTCTAAAGCAGAAAAAGAATTAGGATGGAATAGAACTTATAATTTTGAAGATGGTATCAAAGAAACAATTGATTGGTATCTAGAACATCAAGATTGGGTAAATGATATCCTATCAGGAGAATATAAAGAGGCTTACAAAGGGTAAGCCTTTTTTATTGCTCTGAATTGTGAAGTATTAAAATATAAATTTATTAGGCCAGCTAGTGAATTTTATATATATGTTCGATTGATAAATAATCAAAAATGTGATAAGTTTTATATACAATCATAGAGGGTGGATGAATATATGAAGGCATTAATACTTAATTCAGGATTAGGGAGTAGAATGGGTGATATAACTAGCACACATCCAAAATGCATGACTGAAATTTCTGAAGATGAAACAATCGTTAGTAGACAATTGGATATATTAAACGAAAACGGGATAAATTCTGTAGTAATGACTACAGGTTATTATAATGAAGTATTACAAGAGTATTGTGATTCTTTAGGTTTAGGAATAAAAATAACATATGTTAATAATCCTAAATTTAGAGATACTAATTACATATACTCTATTTATTGTGCAAGAAAAGAATTACACGATGACATTATTATGATGCATGGAGATTTAGTTTTTTCGTCTAAAGTTTTAAAAGGAATCATAAATGAAAAAAATAGTACAATGGTAGTTAGTTCAACTTTACCATTACCAGAAAAAGATTTTAAAAGTGTTATTACTAATGGTGTAATAGAAAAAATAGGAATTAATTATTTTGATAATGCACAAGCAGCCCAACCACTATATAAATTAAATAAAAAAGATTGGGAAATATGGCTAGATAACATAATTAGTTTCTGTGAGAATAATAATGTTAATTGTTATGCGGAAAATGCTTTTAATGAAGTGTCTGATAGATGTAGAATATATCCATATGACGTAAAAGATGAATTATGTTCTGAGATAGATAATGTTGAAGACTTAGAAGTAATAAAAATGAAAGTGAAAGAATACAAGCTAGGAGGTTACAGATAATATGAGAAAAACAGTATATATGGTAATGTCTACAGATGTAATTCATGGTGGACATATCGCAATAATTAATAAAGCTAAAAAACTAGGCAAATTAATTATTGGAGTTTTATCAGATGAAGCAATTGCTGGATATAAGAGATTTCCGTTAATACCATTTGAGGAAAGAAAACTATTATATAAAAATATTGATGGAGTATCAGAAGTAATAGAACAAAAAACATTAAGCTATAAAAAGAATCTTTTGAAATTAAAACCAGATTATGTCGTACATGGAGATAACTGGGTTAATGGATATCAAGAACCAATTAGACAAGAAGTAATTGAAATTCTAAAAACTTATGGTGGCAAATTAGTTGAATTTCCATATTCAAATGATCCTAAATATAAAGCTATAGATGATAGAACAAGAATAGAATTATCATTACCAGATTTTAGAAGATCTAGATTAAAAAGAGCTTTAGGATGTAAAAAGCTAATTACTGCTATGGAGGCACATAGTGGAATTACAGGGCTTATTGTTGAAAAGACTAAGGTAGAAGAAAAAGGTGGAATGAGACAATTTGATGCTATGTGGATAAGTTCTTTATGTGATTCAACTTCAAAAGGAAAACCTGATATTGAATTAGTTGATATGACATCTAGATTTAGAACTATAGATGATATTATGGAAGTTACAACTAAACCAATTATTTTTGATGGAGATACAGGAGGATTAAAAGAGCATTTTGTCTATACCGTAAGAACATTAGAAAGAATGGGTGTTTCCATGATAATAATTGAAGATAAAATAGGATTAAAGAAAAACTCATTATTTGGAATTGATGTTAAACAAATGCAAGATGATATTAAGCATTTTTGTGAAAAAATAAAAGCTGGTAAAGCAGCTCAAAAAAGCCAAGATTTTATGATCTGTGCTAGAATTGAAAGTTTAATTCTAGAAGTAGGAATGCAAGATGCTTTAAAAAGAGCAAAAGCATATGTTAAAGCAGGTGCTGATGCAATAATGATTCATAGTAGAAAAAAAGAACCAGATGAAATATTTGAATTTGTAGAAAAATTTAGAAAAACAAATAAGAAAACTCCAATTGTAGTAGTACCTACATCATTTAATACAGTAACAGAAGAAGAATTTAAAAAACGTGGAGTTAACATTGTAATTTATGCTAATCAATTAACAAGAGCAGGATTCCCTGCAATGCAAAATGTTGCAAAAGAGATATTAAAAAATCATAGAGCAAAAGAAGTAGATGATAAATGTATCTCAATTAAAGAAATAATTACATTAATACCAGAAGATTATTAGGAGATATTATGCAAAGAATATTTAATGACTATAGTGAATTAGAAAAGTATTTAATTAATAATAAATGTCAAAAAATATTATTAGTTTGTACACATTCTTTTTATAGAAGTAATTTGGCTAAGCAATTAAAAGAATTAGACAAAGAAATCATATACTTTGATGAATTTGAACCAAATCCAAAATATGAATCAGTTTGTAATGCAATAAAAAAATATAAAGAGAATAATTGCGATTACATAATGGCTGTAGGTGGGGGAAGTGCAATTGATGTAGCAAAGTGTATAAAAGCATTTGTGAATATGGATGAGGGAACTAATTATTTGAAACAAAGAATAATTCCTAATGATATTGAATTATTAGTAGTTCCTACGACAGCAGGTACTGGTAGTGAAGCCACTCATTTTGCAGTAATTTATTATAATGACGAAAAGAAATCCGTAGCAGATATTAGTTTAATACCAAATGCAGTTTTATTTGATACTAATTTTTTGAAAACACTTCCATTAAGAATGAAAAAAACAACTATATTAGATGCTTATTCTCATGCGATTGAATCATTATGGTCAGTTAATTCTAATGAAGAAAGTAAAGCTTATTCTAATGAAACAATTGATTTAATTATTAAAAATATAGATAACTATTTTGAAAATGATGAAAGTACTTTTATTGATATTTTAAAAGCAGCTAATTTAGCCGGTAAAGCAATAAATATTACTAAGACAACCGCAGGACATGCGATGTGTTATAAATTAACAAGTTTGTATGGTATTGCTCATGGTCATGCTGCTATGTTAATTAATTCAGAATTATATCCATATATGATAGAACATATTGATAAATGTATTGATAGTAGAGGAGTAGATTATTTAAAAGATTTATTTAACGAATTGAGTAAAAAGATTAATTGTAATCTAGAAGAATCTAAAGAATATTTCAGAAATATATTAAAGAAATATGATTTATATAATGTAGATGTAGATTATAAAGATTTAGAACTTTTAACACAATCAGTAAATGTAGAAAGATTATCAAATAATCCGGTTAAACTAGATAGTGAAGATATTAAAGAAATTTATACTAGATTGTTTGATAGAATTATGGAGGAGAAAAAGTGAAGGTAAATGACTTTATAAAAGAATTAAATGTAGATTTTTATACTGGTGTACCAGATTCACAATTAAAAGCATTGTGTAATTATTTAATGAATACATATGGTATTGATAAAAATCATCATCTAATCGCAGCTAATGAAGGAAACTGTGTGGGACTTGCCGCAGGGTATTATTTATCAACTTCTAAAGTGCCTTTAGTATATATGCAAAATAGTGGAGAAGGAAATATTATAAATCCAGTAGCTTCTCTATTAAATGAAAAAGTATATAATATTCCAATGATATTTGTAATAGGTTGGAGAGGAGAACCAGGAGTACATGATGAACCTCAACACATATATCAAGGTGAAATAACAATTAAGCTTCTAGATGATATGAATATAAAATCATTTATCATTGATAAAGATACTACAATTCCAGAATTACAAAAGATAATGAAAAAGTTTAATAAACTTCTTAATGAAGGAAAACAAGTAGCATTTATAGTTAGAAAAAATGCACTTACATATGATGAAAAAATAGTATATAAAAATGATAATTCTATGATAAGAGAAAAGATAATAGAGCATATTGTTAAAGTAAGTAAAGATGATCCTATTATTTCTACAACGGGTAAAGCAAGTAGAGAATTATTTGAAATAAGAGAAAGAAATAATGAACCACATGAATATGATTTTTTAACAGTAGGATCAATGGGACATTCATCGTCAATTGCATTAGGAGTTGCTATTAATAATCCTGATAGAAAAATATGGTGTATCGATGGTGATGGAGCACTACTTATGCACATGGGTTCACTATCAGTAATTGGTTCAGTAAATCCTAAAAATTTAGTTCATATCTTAATCAATAATGGTGCTCATGAAACAGTAGGTGGTATGCCAACTGCAATTAGTACTACTGATACTGTTAAAATAGCTAAAGCATGCAATTACAAAAAAGTATATAGAGTAGATAATTTTAAAGATTTAGATAAAGTTTTAAAAGAAGTTAAAAATAGTAAATATTTAACTTTTATTGAAATAAAATCTTCGATAGGAGCTAGAGAAGATTTAGGAAGACCAACTACTACAGCAAGAGAAAACAAAGAAAACTTTATGAATTATTTGAAGAAGAAAAATTGATTGGTATCCAGAATATCAAGATTGAATAGATGATATTCTATCAGCAGAATATAAAGAGGCTTACAAAGAGTAAGCCTTTTTTTGTATAACAGCATATGTCAAATACTTATTTATAGTTTTCTAATATTTTTATCCAATTCTTGTATGCTCGTTCTTTTGAAAAATGGTTAAAGCTCTTATAAGCGTTTTCTGACATTTTTGTTAAAAGTTTATCATCAGTAAGCAATTCATTTGTTTTTTCTACAAATTCATCGTCACTTTCACATACAAACCCATCTTTATTGTTTGAAATCATTTCTAAGACACTATCACCAAATCGAGTAGTGATTGTGGGGATGCCATTCGCTTTTGATTCAATAATTGACATTGGTAATCCTTCAAATTTTGATGTGAGCAATGATGCTGAATAATTAGCATATATATTTTTGTTATTTGTATATCCCTTCATATGAACGATTTTACTTAAATTTAATTCGTTAATTTTATCTTTGCATTGTTGGGATAAACTTCCATCTCCATAGATATCTAGTTCAAAGTTTTTGTTTTTTTCAAAAAGTTTTTTTGCAATATCAATTAGTCTTAATGGATCCTTAACATCTTCAATTCTTCCAACAAAACATAATTTATTTTTTACTATATTTTTACTTCGTACAATATTGCTATTATCAAAGAAATTATAAATATAACTTGGATTTAAATACTTTGGTGCGTGCTCAGCATCATACTTTGTTCTAAAAAGTGTTAATTTAGGTGTTGTCATTAATTTTGCTTGCATTTTTCCTAGAATGTTGTTTCCAAAAAAGTAATTATAGCTTGTATGGATTTCAGTAATAAAATCTATATCACTAGGCATAAATATTCCAGCAGATGGACATGACACAACTACATAATCATCATTATTAATGATTTTTTTTATTTTTTTTCTATTCGTTTTAATTGTGAAGAAATATGTAAACAAACTGCAGAAAGCTTTGCCAAATTTCTTGAAATCTAGCTTTGAAATATAAGAAAACATTTTATAGAACCTATTATCAATTACATGATTATTTACTACGTGTATTTTGGAATCACTAAATGGAGTAGTATTCTTTTCAAAATTAAACACACTAATTACATGAATATCATACTTTTCTTTTAGTAGATAGTATAGATTGATGTATGTTGCTATTAAACCGCCATCACCCTTATCAGGTAACTGATCAAAAACAAAGTACAATTTTTTCATTTAAGGAAACCTCCTTTATTTAGGGTTGCTATTTTTTTCTATAATAGTGATATAGAGTCTTTGCTTTGACATTTTTGTCTTTTATTAGTCTTCCTTTATACATTTTTACGTATTTTAAAATATATTTTATATTCTCAAATTTAACACTTTCATCATTGTTAACATTTAGAATATACTTATTGTCTCTTGCAAAATTTTTAAGATTATCAGTGAATTTTATAATAAATGGTCCATATCCATATAAAACAGGTAATAAAGACTTGTGGACATCAACGAATGTAACATCCGCCTCGCTTGCTTGATTAAGTAAAAATATATGATAATTTAAGCTGTATGTTTTATTCAAGATGATTATCTTTGTATTCTTTTTTGCAAACATAATGTTTTGTGGCAAAGTTCCGCTAATTGCAACAATTACTTTTGCATTTTGAATATAATTAATTTGTTCTTTTAGTGATAGCTTTTCTGGGGAAATAGAAGAAAATTTATTTTCTGTAAAAAAGTCCTCTATAATTTCTTCCCCAGTTTCTTTATTTTTAGCTCTATTAAAGTTTTTTCTGGAAAAATAGATTTTTGGTGTGTTTGTTTTTTTCTTAGGGCAATTTGCAATAACAGCATTAAATATTTCAGTATATTCCTTTGTGTAGTACTTTCCCGGAATAATTGATGATTCAGGAATTATAACTTTTTTAAACTTAGTAGGTTTATTGATAATAATTATATCGTTCTCGGAAATACCTAAATAGTTTAAAAATTCTAAAAACGTCCCATCAATGGTAAGAGACTTATCATAGTCTGCTGTAAAGACATATTTATAAGCATTATTTTTATACCAAAGCCTTCCAATAACATCAACTAGAAAATGCCCCCAATGTTTTATAAAGTGGTTTGCATATATTACTGCTTCGTCAATATATTCCACATCGCCTTTAATTTTATAACTGTCATTGACTCTATCGCTCATATTTTCAGCGGTTTGAGCAGACTCAGAAACATAATCTCCATTACAATCAATAATTCCACCATTACCACAAAGCGGTTCCCATTGTCCAAATTTTTTCTTTGGTGGTAATATAGTTGCATTATCTACTTTTAATACTTTTAGTTTTCTGTTGCTAAAATAGTTTTTGCTATCATATTTTTCATATAGATTTTTCATTGGTTCATCAATATACAATTTTGACATAATAATCACCTTTTTTGAATTTTTGCTAGACAAAATAGCAATAATTTCCTAAACAAATTATAACTATTATATAATAATAATTCAAGTTTTCACTTGAATTATTTATATTTAGGTTTTTCTATAATTGTGATATAATTAGGATGTAGTAGGTGATTAATATATGGATTTAGTTTCTATCATTGTTCCTTGTTATAATATGGAAAAATATGTTGAAAGATGTATAGAATCATTAAAAAATCAAAAATATAAAAATATTGAAGTATTAATGGTTGATGATGGTTCAAAGGATAATACTGGAAAAATTATCAAAAAAGCAATTAAGGGGGATTCAAGATTTGCATATTATAAGAAGGTTAATGGGGGATTAAGTGATGCTAGAAACTTTGGAATGGATAGAGCCAAAGGAAAGTATATCTGCTTTGTAGATAGCGATGACTTTGTACACGAAGATTATGTTTTTGACTTATATAATTCTATAAAGAAAAGGAAGAATGTTATATCAGTTTGTTATTTTGATAGAGTATATGACAAAAAAAGTAATTTGAATAAAATCGAAAACAGTATTCCTTTTATGATCAAGCATCCTGCTGCATGGAATAAGATGTATAATTTGCAAATTATACGAAAAAACAATTTACAGTTTTTAAAAGGTATATGGTATGAAGACTTAAACTTTTTCTTAAAACTATTAACTAATATTAATGAGTTTGAAGTAGTTGAGAAGAGTTTGTATTATTATATTCAAAATCCAACATCAATTATGCATAAAGTAGATGACAGAATATATCAAATATTTGATTGTTTAGAAGATGTTGAAAAGTATATTAAAGAAAACAAAAAAGGTAAGACTTTTTATGATTATATTGAATTTGCATATGTTTATCATGTTTTAGTTGGAACAATCTATAGAGCCAGTTTTTTCAAAAACTTTTCAGCAAAAGACATTAATAAAATAGTTAATAGAGTTACTGATAAATATCCAAATTGTTGGAATAACAAATATGTAAGTTCATTACCGTTTGTATTCAAATTATATATTAAAGTACTAAAACATAAACATTTTAGAAAAATAGTTTGTTTCTTATTAAAAAGATTTAATAAATACATGAGTTTGTGAGTGGAGTTGAAAAAATGAGAATTAAAAATTCTTTCTTAAATGTAAGTTCTAATTTTGTTATAATTCTACTAAAAATAGTTTTAGCATTTATAGTAAGAACTATATTTATAGTAAAACTTGGTCAAGAATATCTTGGTTTAGATGGATTGTTCATAAATATTTTGAACGTAATATCTCTTACTGAATTAGGTATTGGAACTGCAATAAACTATATATTATATGAGCCATTAAGTAAGAATGATTATGAAAAAGTCTCGTTAATAATGAGCTTTTTCAAAAGAGTATATTTTATAATTGGATTAACTGTTTTTGGAATTGGGTTAATAATAATGTTTTTTATTCCAAGTATTGCCCATGATATTTCTATACAAGATAATCTATATTTACTATTTTTCTTATATTTGGTAAATACAGTATTTATATATTTTATATCGTATAAAGACACACTTATTTTAGCTGATCAAAAGAATTATAAATTAACAGGTATATATCTAGCAATTAATGTGTTAACGAGTATTCTTCAGATAATAGTGTTGGTAGTATATGAAAGTTTTATTCTATATATTTTAGTACAAATAATTCTTAATTTTATTCAGAGGGTATTAATTAATAAATATATTGGTAAATTATATGAAAAAGTTTCTTTCAACGAAAAGAAAAAATTGCCAAAGCAATTTAAAAAGAAAATAGTTGAAAATGTAAAAGCTGTTTTTCTTCATAAAGCTGGATTCTATTTAGTTAATAGTACAGATAATATAATTATTTCTAAATTTTTAAATTTAGCATTGGTAGGGATTTATACTAACTATTTATCGTTAATCAATATGGCTACAACAGCTTTAACATCATTATTTACAGCAATAACTGCAAGTTTTGGAAACTTGGTTGTATTAGAAGGTAAGAAAGCCCAGGAAAACACTTTTGATGTATTGAATTTCACTTCAAAAGTTTTATATGGGTTTGTTACTTTAGGATTTGCGCTTTTTATTAATGAGTTTATATATTTATGGGTTGGAAAAGGATATGTCCTAGAATTAAATGTTGTATTATTAATGTGTTTTAATTTTTATATTTTTGGAATGATTTCTCCAATTGATGTAGTTAGACAGGCATCAGGAATATATACTAAAGATAAATATGTATCTTTAATTCAAGCAGTAGTAAATTTATTAGTATCAATTATTTTGGTACAAAAAATTGGTTTAATTGGAGTAATAATAGGAACAACTGTCAGTACATTATTTTTACCAGTAATTGTTAAACCATATATAATATATAAATATGTTTTTGATAGTAAGCCCAATTTATACTATGTTAATTACGTATTAAACTTAATAGTATTAGTGTTATTGTATTTAGCATCCTATCAATTGTTTAGTAATATGAGTAGTATTACATGGGGATACTTATTTATTAAACTTATTATATTTTCAATTTTATATTTTACTATTCAATTTATACTTAATATTAAAAACAAAAATTTGATTTTTTATATCCAATTAGCAAAAAATAAATTTAGGAGAAAGAAATATGAGTAAAGAAAAAGATTTAATTTCAATTGTAGTCCCTTGTTATAATGTTGAAAAATACGTTAAGCAATGTATTGATTCTATAAAAAAACAAACATATAAAAATATAGAAGTTTTGATGATAGATGATGGTGCAAAAGATGATACTGCAAAGGTTATTAAGCAAAATATAAAAGATGATTCACGATTTAAGTATTATAAAAAGAAAAATGGTGGATTAAGTGATGCAAGAAATTACGGATTAAAATATATTAAAGGTAAATATGTGTGCTTTATTGATAGTGATGATTGGATAAAAAAAGACTATGTAAAAAAACTATATGATGCTATAGAATCAGGAGATTTTGATGTATCAATTTGTAACTATATTTCAAAGTTTATCGACAAAGAAGAATATAGTGATATAAAGAAATTTCATATTGAAAATTATATAATGCCAAATGCTTGGAATAAGATGTATAAGAGCGAAATCTTTAATGATTTAATTTTTCCTACAGGTAAATGGTATGAAGATCTTGGGACTTTTCCAATAATAAATATGGATTATCCCAGGTATGTAATAATTGATGATTGCTTATACTATTATCGACAAAACAGTAATTCTATTATGAATACGGTTGATGATAGAATCTACGATATATATTATGATATTAATAGAGTAGAGAAATATGCAAAAGAAAATAATTATTATGATAAATATCACGACCATCTAGAAGTTATGAATATATATCATGTTTTAATTGGAACTATATATAGAAAAAGTTTTGATAAAAAATTTACAATTAAAGATATAAAAGAAATAAAAAAGTATGTTACTGAAAAGTATCCAAATTGGTATAAAAACAAATTAATACGTGGCAATTTTAGTAGAGGATACATGATATATTTATTCTTCTTGAATTATAATATATATGTAGCTGTTTATATGATATTATCATATTTAAAAAATCGAAAATTAAGAAAGTGGTGATATTGTGAAAAGTATACTTAATGTCATACTATCTTTTTTAGATTATATAACTCATATATTTCCAGTAAAAAACAATCGAATAATTTGTAGTAATTTTAATGGTAGAAAATACGATGGTAATTCAAAGTATTTTTGTGAGATATTGAAAGAACATTATTCTAACATGGAAATATATTGTCTTTCTAAAAGCAATTCTTTTTCAAATGGTATACACTATGTTAAATTTCCAAGTATAAGAGCTTTATATTATTTTTCAACATCAAAGATTTGGGTGAGTAATGTACGACTTCCTATATGGATAAACAAAAAGAAAAATCAAGTATATGTTCAAGTTTGGCATGGACATGGATCACTTAAAAAAATCGAAAAATTAGCTGGAACAGCATTGGATAATAATTATATAAAAACTGCAAAAAAGGATTCAAAACAAATTGATTTGTTGATATCACCAGATAAATTTGATACTAATCTTTTGAAAAAATGTTTTTGGTATGATGGCAAAATAATTGAATATAATTTAAGCTATAAAGCAAAACAAAAATGTAAACAAAACCAGAAAGAAATATCTAAAAAGCTTAGAAAGGCTTATGGTATAAAAGATAATGAGAAAATTATATTGTATGCACCAACATTTAGAAAATATGACTATGACTACAATATTAATATGGAAAATATCAATAGTAAGTATAAAATGTTTATAAAATTGCATCCCGGAATTAAAAACCTAGATATTAAAATGAACAATGCAATAAATGTATCTAATTTTGCCAGTTTAGATGAGTTGTTAGTTGGTTGTGATATCCTAATAAGCGATTATTCTAGTATTGTATATGATTATTTGTTCTATAACAAAGAAGTTTATTTATATTCGCCAGATTATAAAGACTATGCTGGAGAAAGAGGTTTTTATAATGATTATGAAAATATGCCTTTTTCAATTTCTTATAGTATTGAAGACCTAGAAAAAAGTATAAATAATCA
>JAEEGL014470252.1_pt1 | contig 13217 bp, 10 predicted proteins | sample 9134231 | NCBI WGS metagenome assembly JAEEGL01 (sample SAMN16246548, study PRJNA631951) | gut metagenome | biome: gut microbiome; feature: rumen; material: fiber-attached | host: Bos | place: Iran: Karaj | collected 2018-10
CACAGAGGAATGGTCGGCTCTGCCATCCTGAGAGAGCTGAAAAGACAGGGATATACGAATTTCGTCCTGCGCACCCATAAAGAGCTGGATCTGAACAGGCAGGACCAGGTAGAGGCTTTCTTTACAGCGGAAAAGCCTGAATATGTTTTCCTGGCCGCGGCAAAGGTCGGCGGGATTGTGGCCAACCAGAATGCACTTGCTGATTTTATGTATGAGAATATCATGCCGGAGATGAATGTTATCCACAGTGCCTGGGAGAACCGCTGCAGAAAGCTCCTGTTTCTCGGCTCTTCCTGCATTTATCCTCGCCTGGCTCCGCAGCCGATGAAAGAGAGCTGCCTGCTGACAAGCGAGCTGGAAAAGACCAATGAGGCCTATGCGCTGGCAAAAATCAGCGGGCTGAAATACTGCGAATATCTGAACCGGCAGTACGGCACGGATTATATTTCCGTGATGCCTACCAACCTCTACGGCCCGAATGACAATTATCACCCGCTGCACTCCCACGTGCTGCCGGCGCTGATCCGCCGTTTCCACGAAGCGAAGGAAGCCGGAGCTGAAAGCGTCACCTGCTGGGGAGACGGCAGCCCGCTGCGGGAATTCATGTATGTGGATGATCTGGCCAACCTCTGTGTTTTCCTGATGAACAATTACAGCGGCAATGAGACAGTGAATGCCGGCACAGGCAAGGAACTGACCATCAAAGAGCTCACGGAACTGGTGGCAAAAGTGATCGGCTATACAGGAAAGATTGAATGGGATACCAGCAAACCGAACGGCACACCGAGGAAGCTGCTGGATGTCTCCAAAGCTGCAGCCCTCGGCTGGACTTATAAGACAGAGCTGGAAGACGGTATCCGTCTGACCTATGAGGACTTTTTGAATAATCCCATGCGTGCTGAACGATAAAGACAGAAAAAGGAGAAACACGATGACTTTCTACAAATGCGCACACTGCGGCAATATTATTGCCTACATCCATGACTCTGGCGTCCGCTGCATCTGCTGCGGAGAGAAAATGCAGCCTCTTGTCCCCAACACTTCTGACGGTGCCGGTGAAAAACACGTCCCGGTCATCAGCGTGGACGGACAGAAAGTGACGGTAAAGGTCGGTTCGGTCGAGCACCCCATGCTGGATGCCCATTACATTGAGTGGATCCTGCTGGAAACTGCCGAAGGCCGGCAGAGAAAATCCCTGAAGCCGGGTGACAAACCCGAAGCTGTTTTTATGCTGACGGAAAGCGACCGCGTAATTGCCGCCTACGAATACTGCAATCTTCACGGCCTCTGGAAAGCGGACTACACCGCAGATTAATTCCGCATACAGTGAAACAAGCTGCCTGCTTATTTTGCAGACAGCTTGTTTTATATCCGGTCTATGATTCCATTTGTATTGTGTTCTCTGTTAAGCTGATTGCAGTAAGCCATACCTGAATCATTAAAATGACACTATTATGCAGGGCACTGGTCAAGATTACAGTCTGAAATACTCCTTGCTTATTGATTGTATTCTTGTTATGATGAATCTGATGACAGTGCCCCGGAGGCATAGACATGAAAGTTTCTCGACGATATCCTTATTATGTTATTCTGCTTTGCTGGCTGGCTTACATTTTTTCTTATATGGGAAGAACCGGATACAGTGCATGTCTGGCAACAATTCTGGAGAGCACTTCAATTACCAAAGCGACAGCCGGGATTGTTTCTTCTTCATTATTCTTTTGTAATGCGATTGGCCAGCTGATAAGCTGCATCATTGTTCCAAAGCTACCGCCTGTAAAAACCATACTGGCAGAAGTTATATGCGTTTCCATCTTCAATCTGGTTTTTTCCTTTGAACAGTCAGTTGCCGTTATGGCTATCCTGTGGGGACTGAATGGCTTTGTGCAATCTGCAATGATGTGTGCAATCACACAACTGTTCGTTACCCATATCGAAGAACCTTATATATCAAAAGGCATTGTTCTTATCAATACTGTTGCTTCTATAGGAAGTGCTTTGATTTATATCACTGCCTGGTTTTTTACAAGCCGTTATACATGGCGCCATCAGTTCAGGTTCCTCTCTCTCGTTTTAATTATCTTCTCATTGATATGGTTTCTCTTTTTCAGGTCTGAACTCATTATTCATCCATCATCAGGGAAAAAGCATTGTAATCATACCTCTCTGAAATACTACCTGATTAATACTGTAACCAGTACTAAAAAACTGCTTCCGTGGCAGGTTGCAGTTCCTCTGTTTATCTGCAGTTTTTCATCAGGTTTTATAAGAGATGGCGTATTACAGTGGATACCAGTGTATCTAAAAGAGAGCTACAGTATTTCAGCCTCTTTCTCGACACTCGTAACTTTTTTCGTCCCGCTTTTACAGACTTCTGGTGCTTTTTTGGCTGGTTATATAAACAGCCGTTCAAACAGATTATTCAGATTTACCACAGGATTCTATCTTTTGTCATTTGCCTGTATGTTCATCCTTTATATTTTCAACAGTGCCAGCCTGTTCTGCTCGGTTTTACTGTTTGTTGTTAACGCAGGTTCTGCAACTGCGCTTATTACTCTCCTTATGAGTCTTGTTCCGCTGAGATTTTTTGATAAGGCCCACTGCGTTATGCTTGTGGGTATTCTGAATTTCTGTACTCATATGGGTTCATTCTTTTCATCATATACGATTGGTTTGTTTTCTGAGATCATCGGTTGGCCCGGTGTTATTACGCTGTTAAGCGTTGTCGCTTTCATATCTGCGCTATGTGCAGTCTCACTTAATCATTCCCAAACAAATGGCGTGCTGAAAACTTACTAGTTTGTGTTTCGTTCGCTACAACGTAGTCAGTAATGATTTATAGACTTTGTGTTGCTGGTCAGGAATGGATTTATATCCTTCCCTGGCCAGACTTTTTTATGACCAAACTGAGCATTCTTTTGATCTCAATGGCTCTTTTCTACAGTTGACTATTATACGGACTCTCAATTCTGCAAAAATCGATTGGGAACAGATCCTGTGAATCTGAAAGATTTCCTGCAGGGCTATAGTGCTTTCTGAATCTGAATAAAAAACATCCGGGAGGACTGCTCAATTTGTGATACTCCCGGATGCTATTTACTCTTTTGATCGTTTTTTCTGATGATTTTCTTTTACATTCTGACAATTCAGTCGGAATGGATGCTTCTTCCCTTATACTGATTCTTTTTTGTGTTATATCTCAGCAATAAAGTCTACCGGCAGAGGCAGCTTCAAATTGATATCTATCACCCCTGATAGTAACCTTATCATATGTTATCGGCTTCCCTGCACTACGAGAGATTCGCCTAATGACAAGCAGAGCAAAACCAACTTTTATATCCAGCAATTGACTCTCGGTAAAATCTGCGTTTTTACAGGATATAAGATCATTTGCAGAATCTATATGAATACCGTAGTGTTTTTCAAGCGTATTGTAAAGAGAAAATGAATGACTAGCTAAATGTTCAAGCCCCGGAGTAAGCTCTGCATTTAAATAATTTTCCATAATGGCAATCGGAACATTATCTGCAAGTTGGACACGCTGAATATGATATGCGATATCACCGGGATTCATATTTAAATTTTTCGCATGCCACTCATCAATCTCAACGGTTTCTATATAGATGCTTTTTGAAATGACATCATATCCCTTTTGCTTTAATGTTTCGGAAGTAGACGTGACATGACTAATGTTTTGTGTATAGCTGATGTCGAGTATTTGAGTACCACGTCCACGGGTTACTTCCAAATATCCTTCAGAAACAAGCAACCCTACTGCTTTCCTGACTGTCGTACGGGAAACATTATACAGTTCCTGTAACTCACTTTCGGTAGGCAGAAAAGTACCTTTCTCATATTCTCCGTCATGTATTTTCTTTTTCAGTATCTGATAAAGATCCTGGTAAAGCGGACTGTGAGCCATAAGAACTATCTTCCTTCATTTCATTCTTTGATAACACTAAAATTTATACTAAGACTATATTAAAAAAATGTCAAGCTGAAAGTCGTATTTAAATATAGTATGAATAAGATATGTTTAATTTGGCAAAAGTTGCTAAATAATATCTTAACGAGCGAAAAATTAGTAATCTTGCACAAAATTCAGGTGAAAAACAGGATGTTGACAAATAATAATTGTGATGTTAAGCTACAGACATATTCAAAACATCTTATCCTTTTATCGATACAAATTTAGCAGAAAGAGGGTCAATCAAGAGATGCGCATTCATTGCAAAGATTTGCCAAAGTATATTGATATCAGCGCCGTCAGGACAGACTGCACTTATCAGGAAGTAATGGAAGTAGCAAGGATTGCAAAAAAATACAAATTTATCTGCGCATTTGCTATGCCTTGTTTCACAAAGATGTTAGGCGAAGAACTGAAAGGCTCTGGTGTTATGCTGGGTGGGACGGCCGGATTCCCATCCGGTGCAGACTGTACAGAGGAAAAAGTTTCATGCGCCAAGAGAATGCTGGATATTGGGTGTAATGAAATTGACATGGTAATAAATGTCGGTGCCCTAAAGTCTGGAGATTATGAATATGTCAAAAACGATATAAAGGCCGTTGTTGATGCCGTTTATCCCACCCCGGTGAAATCAATTCTCGAAATAGCATATCTGACAGATGAAGAAATCACAAAAGCATGTAAGCTGGCTGTTGAAGCAGGGGTTACATTTGTTAAATCCGGTACAGGCTGGGCGGGAAAGCCAACAACAGTTGAAACGGTAAAAATTATGAAAGCAGCGGTAGGCGACAAAGCAAAAGTGAAGGCAGCAGGCGGCATTCGAACCCTGTCAGTTCTGGAAGAAATGATGGACGAAGGATGTGTCCGTTTTGGAATAGGCATTAAATCTGTTCTGGGTATTCTGAAAGAAGCATATGAGCGCGAAGGTCTGGCTTTTGACGAAACGATAAACCTTTAAGAGTAATTACGAGGAGACGTATCAGTATGAAATACGTTATCGCATACGATTTAGGTACAGGTGGAGTAAAGTCATCTCTGTTCACAGAGAAGGGCGAAAGTATAGGAAGCTGTTTCAGGGAGTACGATACCTATTATCCCACAGCTGATTTTCGTGAGCAGGATCCTGAAGACTGGTGGACAGTTGTAGTAAACACTACCCGTGAGCTGTTGCAAAAAACCGGTGTAGACAGAGAGAATATCCTTGCCGCAGCCTGTTCAGGGTACAGTCTTGGTGTTGTGCCTATCGGATATGACGGCAGCCTTCTTCTGGACCGTGTACCTGTATGGTATGACGCCAGAGCAAATTCACTTGCCGACTCATTATTCCAGTCAACTGAAGAATACAACAACTGGTATATGATGACAGGAAACGGATTCCCTGCCGGTTTGTATTCCGCATTCAAAATACTCTGGTATAAAAAGAATATGCCTGAGATATACAATAAGGCGGCAAAATTTATCGGAACAAAAGATTATATAAACTATAAACTGACCGGTGTGCTCTGTACTGATTATTCCTATGCATCCGGATCGGGAGTATATGATCTTCAGAAAAACGATTATGATGACAAATGGATCGAGAGATTTGGACTTCGCAGGGAAATTTTCCCCGATTTGAAAGAGTCGTCGGAGATTGTAGGTTCTATCAAACCGGAAATAGCTGATCTGCTAGGGCTGTCAAGGAACATGAAGATAGCCGCAGGTGGTGTTGACAATGCCTGTATGTCTGCTGGTTCGGGCTGTGTAGCAGATGGTATGAGCTATACTTCCCTGGGGACATCTTCATGGATAGCTCTTGCAGGAAAAACGCCGGTCCTTGATGAAAGGACAAAACCATATGTCTTTGGTCATCTGATAAAAGGAATGTATGTCTCCGCACAGTCCATCTTCTCTGCTGGTAATACTTACCGTTGGGTACGGGATGCCCTTTGCCCTGATCTGGTAGCAAACGAGAAAAATGGCGGAGAAGACAGTTACAAGATCATGGACGGTGAAGCAGCAAAATCTCCGATTGGTGCAAATGGATTGATTTTCACCCCGACTCTTGGCGGTGGTAATTCCCTGGACAAATCTGTAAATGCGAGAGGTACTATCTCCGGTTTAGATCTAATGCATTCACGCGGTGATGTTATTCGTGCTGCACTTGAAGGGATCTGTTTCGGCCTGAAGAATGCGCTGAATGATCTGGAAGAGAAAGCTCCGTTTCTGGATGATATGCTTATCGTCGGAGGTGGTGCAAAATCCCCCTTCTGGATGAGTCTCTTTGCGGATATTTTTGAGAAGAACATTACGGAATCGAAGGTCGGAGCAAATGCCGGTTCTCTTGGTGCGATGGCATGTGCTGCTATAGGCGTAGGTCTTTGGAAAGACTTCTCCCCCTTAATAGAGATAAATAAGCCTGTACGCATTACAAAGTACAGGAAGGAGAATTTTGAAGAATACCGTAAAATATTTAAGGTGTATATGAAAGTTGCAGAGTTCCAGAGTGATATTGCGGATTACCGGAAAAGCCTGGGATTGTAAAAACTGTAGATAATGCCAAAAGGCTTTATCATAAATTTTTTATTGGAGGTAAAACCATGAAAAAACTCGTTAGTATCCTCATTGTTCTCGCATTGGTTCTGACCTTGGGTGTATCTGCTTTTGCAGCAAAGGGCGATCCTTTCTATGCAGTATCACTTGGTTGGTCTCAGAACACTTCCGGACAGCGTCAGCTAACTGGTTTCGAGCAGAAATTCGCTGAATACGGAATTACAAATTATGAAATAGTCACTGCTGAATATGACGCTGTGCTTCAGAGTGACCAGATTCGTGCTCTCATTGCAAAAAGCCCCAAAGCCATGTTTATCACTCCTTCTGATCCTGCAGGTATCAGCGAAGCAGTTAAGGAAGCATGTGAGGCTGGAATTGAAGTTTACATGTCCGACGGCTATGTGCCCGGTGCTGAAGTTGCTACAACAGTCATGTTCGACAACTACAAATGCGGCGTTACTACAATGACAGCTCTGTGCGATGCGCTTCAGGCAAAGTACGGCACAGAAGATACTATCAAAATAGCAGCAGTATGGCTCGGTGCAAACCTGTCCTGGCATCAGAGAGACCTTGGTGCAGTCGACGTTCTCGCTCAGGAGAAATATAAGAATATTGAACTCGTCGCCGAGTGGGACTGGGACGCTACCGGAACAGTTCAGGTCGGTGAAGGTATTGACTCCATTCTCAATGCAGATCCGAATTGCGAGATCAAGGCAATCTGGTGTGCCTGGGACGGCGCTGCTGAGACAGGTCTTGATAAGACTTCCGCAATTGCTGGCCGTGAAGAGACTATGTTTGTTGGCTGCGACGGCGGAGAAGACTGCTGGAAGTACATGCTCAAATACCCCAATCAGTTCATTATGACTGCTGGTGAAAACATTATAACAATGCCGTATACTCTCGTTGATTACTCCATGAGAGACCTTTCACAGGTTCCTTATCTCAACCTCGTTCAGGGCTATGCCGTTACAAGCAAGATGGTAACTGAAATTGATTCCATTCGCGATGTAAAACCGACCGGTTCTGATCTTACTGCATGGGAAATTCTCGCTGACTACGATCTGCCGGGATATATTGATCTGCTCAATCAGGTCCTGGAGGAGAACAACTGCGAGACCAGATGGGTACCCGCGATCTGATTTCTTAACAGCTAAAGTTGTGTCAGGAGCAGGTTAACCCTGCTCCTGACATCAAATAGAAGGAGAAGGCAAGTATGTTTCTTGAAGCAAAAAACATAACGAAGCAATTCGTTGGCACAAAAGCGCTGGATAATGTAAACTTCTCCATAGATAGAGGTGAAGTCCGCGCCTTGCTCGGGATTAATGGGGCAGGGAAATCAACCTTGATTAAAATTCTTTCAGGCATATACAGCAGAGATAGCGGCGAAATCCTGCTTGATGGGAAGCCAGTAAGAATTGAAAAGCCGGAAGATGCTATTGAACTGGGTATCTCTACGGTATATCAGGATCCTCAGATGATACCGAGTTTTACTGGATATGAAAATATTTATTTAGGCAGCGAGAGCAAATCAAGATTGCTCTTTTCTCCTATTAACAGAAGAAAACTCAAAAAAAAGGCATTGGAGCTTCTGAAGGAGTATCCAATGGATGTCGATATAGATAAACCGGTGTATACTCTCCCTGCAGTTGAAAGGGAGATTATATGTATCTTAAGAGCTCTGTCCAAGGAATGTCGTATGCTGATCCTTGACGAGCCAACTTCCATCCTCACTGACAAGGAAAAACATATCTTATTTGATTTTATTCGACTTTTGAAATCGAAGGGTGTTTCGATTATTTATATCACCCATCACCTGGATGAGGTACAGCAAATCTGCGACAGCTATTCCGTATTCAGAAACGGAAAAGATGTTGCACATGAAAAAGTAATAGACGGAAAAGTCGATGTTAATAAGATCGTAGAATATATGCTTGGGGAAACTTTATCCGAGTTATATCCTGTGAAAGAAAAAAATCCTGTTACTCCTGTTTTCTCTGCCGAAAACATTAATCTTGCCAGCAAAGTAGTTAATGTTAGTTTTCAGGCCAGTAAAGGTGAAGTTTTAGGGATTTTCGGGCTTGTCGGTTCCGGTATTGATGAACTGTCAAAAATTATATTCGGAGCCATGCAGCAGGATACCGGTAAATTTAAAAAGGACGGAAAAGAAGTCTCCTTAAGCTCTCCCAATAAAGCAATCAACAACGGCATCTTCCTTGTCCCCGGCAACAGAAAAGAAGAGGGGTTTCTGCCTGAACTGTCAATTTCTTTTAATGCAACGATAGCGAAAATTAAAAAAATTCTTGTCGGCGGTTTTGTCGTCAATGAGAAGAAAGAAATAAAGGACACAGAAGAGCTCATTCATTTGATGTCCGTTGCAACACCCTCGACCAGAAAGTTTGTCAATGAGCTTTCAGGAGGCAATCAGCAAAAAGTCGTTATCTCCAAAGGACTTTATACAGACGCCGATGTATATGTCTTCTGTGAACCGACAGTCGGTGTTGATATAGGTGCAAAAAACAAAATATACGCAACTATGCGTAGCTTATGTAAAGATTCTGCCGTTATTGTTCTCTCCTCCGATCCCGAAGAGATTTTCGGAGTAGCCGATAGAATACTTGTAATGCACAATGGACATGCTGTTCTTAACTGTGATGCTTCTGAGACCTCTGTCAAAGATATGCTCACTCATGCTGTTATAGATGAGAGGTGAGGAAGATGAATAATACCGTTCAGCTGAACAACAAAAAGAGCATAAAGGATTCTCTGTCTATCATAATCTATTCCGTTCTTTTTCTGGCAATAGTTCTTTTCCTTCGTTCACAGCTGCCTGGTTTTTTCAGCCCAAGCAGCGTCTATTCAATACTTCGCAAAATTGCAAGTATTTCTCTGGCAGCAGCTGGCCTTACAATAGTTGTTATAATAGGAAAATGTGACATGTCATTCCATCTTGTCGGCTGCTGCACCGGTGTCTGTTTCTGCTGGCTGATGGTAAATATGGGCATTCCACCCGTAATCGCTGCTTTTCTCACAATTATATTCGGTGGAATGTGGGGTTCTGTCACTGGTTTTCTTGTCAGCAAGCTCAAATTCCCTGATGTTATTACATCAATTGCTGTAGGATGTATCGCATTTGGATTTGGATATCTCTTCTCAAATGCAGCATATATTTACCTGCATAACGATTTTGAAAAAGCCATTGCCTATGGAACCATCTTCACTGTTCCCTTACCGATATGGATTATGCTGGTTGTCCTGGCCATCACTTTCTGGATCATGGAAAAAACAAAAATCGGCAGGATGTTCTATTCAGTCGGTGCAAACCCCAAAGCAGCATATCTTAGTGGTATAAATGTCAATGCAATTACCATGGCAGCCTTTATTCTGGGTGGTTGTTTTGTCTCCTTTACAGGTATGTTTATGAATGCTGAACAAGGTTTTGCCAGTGTTACCACTACCCAAAGTATCTTAACGCAGTGCTTTACAGCAGTTTATATAGGCTGGGCTATTTTTAAGAGACCATGCATTCAGGGGACTGTTTTTGGAGCTGCACTTACATCCGTTATTTCGCTGGGACTTGCGCAGATGAATTACCCATATTATTGGGGTAATTTAGTAATCGCTGTCATGCTCGTGATTTCATTGTTGATTTCCAAGATAAAGTACAGTGACAGAACAAAAATGATTCCTGCAAAGAAAGAAGAGAAAGGGGTACACTGATGAAAATTATTAAGACAATATTCAAACCAGAGTTTGCCCTGTTTTACATTCTGATTGCTGTATTCATTTTTTTCTGTATTACCTGTGGAACAACTTTTGTCTCTGCATATAATATTTCAAACATCCTTAAATCTGCTGCTCCGCTTGCTATTATGCTTTTTGGCGTAACATGGGTTGTCGGTTCAGGTAAAACAGACGTCGCTTTTCCAGAAATAGCTTCTCTTACCAGTATGACCTTTGCATACCTTTATTCCGGAGGCATGAGTTCCCTGAATTCCGCTCTCATAGCAATCGGTGCCGGAGTTGTAATGGGAGCAATCAGTGCGCTGCTGATTATAAAATTTAAATTTCATCCCTTAATATCCACCATCGCAGTATCAACAGCCAGCGGAGCTCTTGCAATATCTTACACAGGTGGTGCTTCTATCAAGTTAGCTGCAATTGCCAAAAAGACTTTTATTTATAAGATGTGCAAAATTTCAATTGGACCTGTTCCTATGATTTTTGTCGTTGCGGTTTCTATTGCTCTCATTATGTGGTTCATACAGGATAAGACCCGATTTGGTCAGTATATCTATGCTTTGGGAGATAACCCTCAGGCTGTAAGAGAATCAGGAGTATCTACCTGGAAGGTTGATCTGATTCTTTATCTGGTTTCCGCTCTTTGTGCAGCACTTGCAAGCCTAGTATATACAACGACTGTCTATACATCCGGTCAGCCTATCATGGGAACAAGCTTCTTCCTCAACGGTTTCACAATAGTTTTTTTAGGTGCATTGGCTTTAAAACTCGGCAAGTGCAATGTTTTCGGAACTTTGATTTCAGCAATAATCCTGTCCTGTCTGACGAACGGCCTTACACAGCTTGGGTCACATTATTCTGTTACTCAGCTTAGTAAAGGAATTTTACTTCTGACAGGGGTTGGGGTTGTCACAATAACTCAAAGAAAACGTATAGGAAAGGCAGGAAGACTCAAGTATGAATAATTTTGAATTTGTTAATCCCGTAAAAATAATTTACGGTCCCGGCGAGGTAAAGAAGATCGGATTTGAGGTTGCTCAATACGGGAAAAAGGCTCTTATCGTTTCTTATGCGAAATCAAAACATTTAGGCCCTGTATATGACACTGTACATACAGCTCTGAAAGAGAATGATGTGGAATGGGTAGACGCATTCGTTGCAACACCAAATCCGAAAATCAGTGAAGCTAAAGCTGCAATCAAAATTGGAAAAGATAACAATTGTGACGTTGTTATCGGCATTGGCGGAGGCAGCTCAATGGATCTTTCCAAGGTCGTTGCCGCTGGTATGGTTTATCCTCATGACATCAGAAGGATGATAAAATTCTCTCACAGTGAAGATACCCAAATTCCTCCCACGCAGGCTCTGCCGATAATTCTTTTACCTACTCTCCCCGCAACAGCAAGTGAAATGAATCCTACCGCTGTAATTACAGATGATGAAACTCTCCGAAAAAGCTATGTCTGGGAACCAAAGTGCCTTTATGCTAAAGTCTCTGTGCTTGATCCTGAGCTCACTGTGTCCCTTACACCTTATATGACGGCTTGTGGTGCCCTGGATGCTATGAGCCATGTAATTGAACCGTTTTTCTTTAGCGACGAAGCTACTTTCGGACTTCTTGATCTGCACGATAATATGCAGATAGGTGTCATCCGCACAATCTATGAAAACCTCCCCAAAGTTCTGGCGCATCCTGAAGATGTTGCATTAAGGGGTCTTATGCAATTTTCTGCAACAGTCGGGCTCAATGGATGGCTTACCTGCGGTGTTCAAGGGTGGACACCTATGCATCAAATGGGCCATGTTCTTTCGTCTCACTTTGGGGCAACACACGGTGCAACACTTGCCTGTATGATGTTGGCGTGGATGCGTTACTTCGCTGGCAAAGAGCAAAACGGGCGCTTCAAAAAGTTCGCTTCCTTAATGTGGAACACGGAAGATCTTATTGCTGCCGCAGATATCTTTGAAAATTATATTAGATCTGTTGGTGTCCAGACCAGAATTTCTGAATTCGGATGCACTGCTGCTGACCTTGAAACTCTTACACAGGGCGTTGTTGATGTTTCCTTCTCTGCAGACGGAACTCTGGCAAGTGTTCCTCCAATAACCCGTGATGAAGCATATAAGATCTACGAGCTGGCTCTTTGACATTTTTTATGATTAACAGAACTAAATATGACGGATTTGATTCTGTTGAAATCATATCCGATAAAATGCGTGCCGTCGTTGTTTATGAAATCGGCCCTCGAATTGCATTCTTTGGTAAGCCGAAGGGGAAAAACCTTCTTTACTGGAAGAAGGATGGCATGGAGAGAAACGGCTGGAAGTTATACGGCGGACACAGAGTGTGGCTTACAAGACCGATGGCAGATGAATCTGAGGATACGTATCTGCCGGATAATGATCCCTGCAGTCTTGAAATTCAGAATAACACAGTTATAGTAACCTCTCCGGAAAACTCTGTAAACCATCTGGTAAAAGGTATGGAGATTGAACTTGTGTCTGAGAATACAATTAAAGTCAGGAACTTTGTTCGAAATAAAGGAGGGTTGATCTATTCAGGAGGTGTATGGTCACCAACTTGTATTATACCTGATGACACCCAAATGATTATCCCTCTCGGGCAGGAGGATGCAACGTGGGATGTTGTGCGTATAGTTATTCCCCGTGTCTTTGCCGGTAATACCACACAGTTAGAGGACAGTCAGGTCAAGTTTCAGGGTAATGATCTTGTTGTAACTCCTGCCGGCAAAACCATGAAACGTGTCTGTTGTGCTCCAAAGGGTAAAGTAATCCTTAAATCAAAGGAATATACTTTTGAAAAGTATTCTCCGTATAACAAGCTGCTGAAATATCCTTTTGAGGGATGTAACGTTGCATGTTTTGTAGGCCCGGAGAATTTCATGGGTGAGCTCGAAACATTTGGCGGTGAAACAGACATACCCCCCGGGGCAGAAGCTGATAACACCGAATACTGGTC
>JAEEGL015845993.1_pt1 | contig 13217 bp, 15 predicted proteins | sample 9134231 | NCBI WGS metagenome assembly JAEEGL01 (sample SAMN16246548, study PRJNA631951) | gut metagenome | biome: gut microbiome; feature: rumen; material: fiber-attached | host: Bos | place: Iran: Karaj | collected 2018-10
CAAACACGCAATACTATATGCGTTTCTTTGTTGCAAACGAGGTTGGAGTTACAGGAACTTCTAGTGTTGGAGTAAAGACTCTTGCAAATCTAAAACTTCCTATTATAACTTTGACAGCTATAAATACTCCTAAAAATTCTACAGCAAGTGTTACTTATCAGTTCAACCCCAACGGAAGTAATATAACCGAGGCCCATATAGATGCTAAGATAGACACTTCAAGTTCGGCACCGTCTTCTGGTTGGAGCACTACAAACTATGTAACTATGAAAACAACAACGTCAAAGACGAGGAACGTGTCTACTGGAGGATATACGACATCTAACTATATACACTTCAGGGCACGTGCTACAAACTCAGATGGTACAACAACAACATCTTGGACAAATAAGAAACTTACATAGCAGTATGGACACATTGAAGGACTATTCTGGAAAACACGAAGGTAAGTGCTTCGTACTCGGTACGGGGCCTTCCCTTAACGACTTTCTTTCATATGAAGGAAAGGAAGGAATAACAACTATAGGTGTCAACAATATAGGACAGTCTGGATTCGTGCCTGACTATGTTGTAGTTGTCGACCCAATAGGTTCATTCCAAAATTTTAAGAAGGAAAACATGCACTACAGCGTTCCTTTCTTCACACCAAGCCCTGAAGGATGGGACAAGGTTGTTAAAGGACCGATAGTTAATTACAATTTCGCCGGGTACAACCTTTCCAACTTCGGTGAGATATTCGGTTCAGACTATATGAACATAGGGCACACATCAACATTCTGCGCAGTAATAGCTGCTGCATACTTGGGATTCACAGAAATAGGTATGATTGGAGTCGATATGACTAGAGGCCACGCATACGACAAGGACGACACAAAACTGCACCCTCTGAACAGGATATTGGACACCGTTAACGGAGAGTTCCTAAAATTAAACAGAGTTCTTAGGGAAAACGGAATTGAGGTATTCAATCTGTCAGAAAAGAGCCTAATAACGGCATTTCCCAAAAAATCAATTAAAAGTTTCGTAAATGGAGACAATTAAAAGGATATTGGTAATAATTATCGTATGTGCGGCTATTTTGTTCCTGATGACAATACAGGGATGCCGTACTATCGAGCGTGTTGAATATGTTCACCACTACGACACCGTAAGGATTGTAGACAGGCAGATAGACTCAGTTTATTTCAAGGACAGCACGTATGTGTTCTCGAATAATGACACAGTGTATTCGACAAAATACATCGACAGGTTCCACTACAAGTATATTCACGACACTTTATACCGTTCTACTACAGATACGCTTGTTCAGGAAAAGGAAATCGAGAAAGTCGTTGAGGTTGAGAAAAACACTCCTGTCAAGAATATCTTTGCATGGCTAGGATTTTTCGCTTCAGTTATTGTCATAGGCTATTTACTCTATCATTTCAAGAAGTAGAATCAGCTAAAATTATTAAAAATATTAAAATTATTCAAGAATTAATCTGCGTACCTCCAGTGGTATCCGCCTGTTGATTTGAGCTTTCCACGGCAACATTTGATTATAGATGAGTTGTCTGCTCCTGTCTTACGTTTTGCATCCATCGATGAATGATAGACGATGTTTGTCTCAACACAAAGTATTTTTTTCGACTGGCCGTTGTTCTTATTCTCAATTGAAGTGACCCAACGACGGTTTGATGCTAGGCAGTCGGTCTTTGGTCCATCATTATTGATATGGTCCACATCCGGTTTTCCCTCAGGGTTTGGACTGAACGCCTCTGCTACCAAACGGTGAACAAGAGACTGTTTACGTTTTCCGTTTTTGCATAAATTAACTTGTAAATATCCGTTTCTATTCTTCCTTTGTTCCAGAATTCCTTCCTTCCCAGTATGTCTGTAGTTCAAGCTCTTAATTCTACCCAATGAGCTTGCCTGATATCTGCCTTCAAATCCAGGAATATCTTTCCACGTCTCTCCGGTCATATCAGATAATGACGTATTTTTATAAATCTCACCAATAACAAAACCGTCTATTGCAATAATCTCTTGTTCCATATTCAAATCATTTTTTCTGCAAATATAATGAATCCCAACCTTAATGTCAAGTCTTTCGGCTAAAATTCTTAAAAATATTAAATTTTTTATATATGGCTGAAATAAATAGCGACGCACTTGATATAGATATCTCGTCTGTAGAAGCTAAACTTGAGGAGCTGACGAACAAAATGAACGAGCTCCATGAGTCAGGAGAGCTCACTGCAGAGCAGTTCAAAGGCATGCAAGATATTATTGGCAACCTTTCGGACTATTGCGAGGACGCCAAGAAATCAATTGAATCTACCGCAGATGCAAACGAAAAGCTTGCAGATTCAGCAGACAAGGCTTCAGAGTCTTTCCAGAATCAGGCGAAGAATCTGGACGACACTGACGATATAGCCGATTTTACTGGTAAATCAATACAGGCATTAGGGCTTGAGGAAACTGCTTTAGGCAATGCCGTGAATAAAGCATCAGAGGCTATTCAGAAATCTATACTTTTCCTCAAATCCGGAGCAAAGGCTGCCGATGCGATGAAGTCTTCGACAAACGGAGCTACTGCAGCGACAAATAGTTTTCGTGCTGCTTTGACGGCTTTGGCAAAACATCCAATCATAATATTGCTTACAGGCATAGCAGCCACGCTCGCCATAGTGTACAAACGTTTTCAGGACTTCACAGATGCAAATTTCGCGAAGAGGCTAGGAGTCATCGAAAGAGGAACTCAGCTTGTAAACGAGAGACTGGAGAACGAGCTTGCACTTCTTAATGCAATAGGAGCAAAGCAGTCCACAATAGTCCAAAAACAGGTGTCAAATCTCGAGGACCTCAACAAAAGGCTTGAGACTACAGTGGGATATTATCAGGAAATGTGGGACGAGATTGGCGGAAACGGCAACCTCGGATATATGGCAAACGAGTATCTCAAAGGTAACGTGAAGTTAATAGAGGAGCTTGACGACGAACAACAACAACTCGTAAAGAAATATGCAGAGGCAAAGGAACAGATACGCCTGAACAAGGTTCAGCTGGAGGAAATCCTTCCTGTTATTAAGCAAATAGCAGAGCTTAACGAGAGCAACGAAGAAAGCCTTGATACATATAACAAATCTATTGACGAGATTTCAAGGAAGTATTCTAAGATTGAGGCTTCCCTTCAGAGACAGCTCGCAAAGCAGAGCTCTATTCTTGCAATCGATAAGGAGGACGGAGACCTTTCCGACCATGAGTTGGAGAATCTGTCAAAGATATACGAGCTTGAGGACAAGCTTTCTGACGTTCAGATTGCACGCTCAGACAAGGAGATTAACGCAATAGAGCAGAGGATAAAGGATACAGAGAGGCTTTACAACGAGGCTGAAAAGATTGGAAACGAGCAGCAAAAATCTTTGCTTATCGACCAGAAGAGGAACCTTGAGCAGCAGAAGATGAGAATTGAAATGCAGAGACAGAACCTTATAAACGAAAAGAACATAAGGTCTTACGAGCTTCAGGCCAAGTTCACAACATCAATGCTCGAGAATGTGAAGAAAATAAACAACATCCTGCTCAAACAGAGCCAGGACGGGCTTTCATTGATGAACCTTGACGCGTTCGGCTCGGTATCTAAGGAGGAATACTTCAAACAGTACAAGTCGATATTCAAGGACATGAACAGGATATTGGAGGAATTCAAGCTTAACGCAACCGGCGTCACGGACCAGATAAAGGAAATATTCGGGGAGACGGCAGAAATAATGCCCGAGGGTGTCGATTCGATAGTAAAATACATGCTAAAGGCGAAGGATGAAATCGAGAAGGGGCTGTTAGACGACAAGAAAAAGGCGAAATACCTCGACTTCATCACCTCGGCCAACAACGCCGTCCAGGAATATTACCAGATAACATCTGACCTTACGAACAAGATGAGTTCCGACGGTCTTGAGATGCTGAACACATTGAGTGATAGGTTCGAATCCATAACACCTGAGATTATGCGTTCTATGGGAGACACAATAATCGATGCGCTCTCAGACGAAAGTAGGCAGTTAACGGACAAAGGAGCTGCAATGTATTTTTTCCGAGACTGGATTGCTCAAATTAATGAACTTCGCACAAGGTTAGCAACATCGCTCGACTACATAAAGGAAGGTGGGGATGAAGTGAAAGCTTCCATGATAGAACTCAAGGGAATGGACATATTCTCCGTATATAGCAAGGAAGATATAGAGGATGTTGTTAAGTTCATCAAGCTTGGAGGCGACGAGGCGCTTAAATATGTCAAATCATTGTCAAACGAACTTACCGACTCCATATATGAAATGCAGGAGAATCTCTATTCAAACATAGAGACCCTTTCATCATCTCAGCTTTCATATATGGACGAATTCTATTCGTTGGGAGACACTACAATGGGAGAATACTACTCTAAGGTAGAGGATGTAATAGACGCCCACGCAGAATACAGGGACGCCGTTCTTCGGAGGGAGATAAACGACATGAAGAAGGCGGGTGCTACTGAGGCTGAGATAAACCAATACAAAGCCGACACCGAAGTTGCAATCGAGAAGGAGAAGGTTGACAGGAAGAGGAAGCTTAACCAGGACTACCAGAACGAGATTCTCGGAATCGCAGCGTCTACAACGTCTGACATAAACTCTATAGCGGAGAATGCTTTCCAGCTTAATGACGATATGTCGGCAAAGCAGTTCGAGAACCATAAGAAGATTCAGGGAGCAACCTTGATTGCATCGACATACGCTCAGGCAGCACAGGCATACGGCTCAACATTCGCACAGGCACCAGGAGGCGTGGCTGCAAAGACAATACAGGCAGGAATAGCTTCTGCCGCAGTATTGGCTTCTGGCATAGCAGCATACAACAAGCTCATGTCGACGACAAAGGAAACTTCGAGCATGGACTCTTCTACAAGTCAGACTGCATCCTTCACTCCGGTTGAGACATCAACATCAACTGTAGCAAGAACTCTTGTCGGAGGACGTTACAACCAGTACAGCCAGGACATCCAAACAGTTCTTGTTGTTAACGATGTAGAGAGGAAGCAGATGGAAGAAAGGAACCTGAGACGTGTTGCAACAATTTAAAATTATTGAAAATATTGATATTATTGTAATATGGGAGGAATAGTTTTTGGCTGCTATGTGGTTCTTTTTATTGTTGGAGTAGTTATAACAAGTAATATGTGATGTTATGGAGATACTATTGATTCGTGAGAATTTCACTAATGACTACACTGAAGGGAAGCTGTTCATAAATGGTGAATATGTCTGCGACACCATAGAGGATTGCGACCGCGGGCTTGACTCGTCTATGAGTGAGGATGAGATATTGAAGAAGAAGGTGTATGGTAAGACTTGTATCCCTTATGGACGGTATAAGGTAATCATTGACTACAGCAACAAGTATGTAAAGATGCTCATACACATACTCAACGTCAAGGGGTTCGACGGCATACGCATACATTCACTCAATTCGGCTGATTCTAGCTTAGGATGCATTGGTCCTGGGAAAAGAACAGCTCCGGGATGGGTCAGCGAATCGAGAAAGACATACAAGATTATACATTCCAAAGTTGAGGAGGCATTGAATCGAGGAGATGAGGTGCATATAGAAATTAAAAGGTCCGACGAGGTTTGATTCCCTGCCGGACCTTTCCGCATCAATAAAGTTACTTTTTTAGAAAGGCAATAACATCTGCTCGTGGTATCCGAGTCTTACGAGAATCTCCTTTATTTTCTCCTCACCTAACGGTGTAACCCTGGACTGGTTTGTCAGTCTCTTGTCTTTGCCCAGTCTAGTGTCTTTGTTGCCGTATGGTACATCTTTCACCATGAACCAATCCTCGTATCCCTGTTTCGGAAGCCAGAAGCTTCTGCCCTTAGGCCTGTACTGCACACCTTCGTCTTTCAGAATCCTGTTCAGCTTAATTGCAGACAGACCGAATTTCTTAGCCACGCAGCTCACAGTGATGGAGTCGTCAATCGCTAGGAACTGTTCGTAGTTGTCCACCTTCGGGGCGAACTCGACTATTTTCTCTGTCAACTGTGCAGCCCTCTGTTCAGCTGCGATTCTCCGGTCCTCTGCCTCCAACGCCATAACAAGCGCCTCCCTGAAAGTTCTCGGAACGTAGCTTCCTTTCTTCCTAATTTGCTTCAGGATTTCCTTCACACCTTTCTTGAATTGTTTGGCAATCGGTTTTCGACTCTGCATCAGAACTTCATAAAGCCCATCTTCCGTTAGAAACCACTTGTTCGGATTGCCTCCTAGTTCTCCGCTTAATGTTTGTAGAAGCATTTTTTCATCGTTATCAACCATTCTTATCATAGTTGACACATCGTTGTGCTCAATTACTTCCGCTACATCCTTTGCGAGGAACAACGGGTCGTCAACCGTTCCGTAAACATCAAATTCCTTTCCGCATATGATGGTGTGTGTTAATACCTCCATCGCGTTTCCTTTGTTTAAGCTCGGCTCGGCACCTTGTACCTTTGCTATGCCGTAATAATTGCTCATTGTCATTTCTATAAGATGGGTAGTGTACTGCACACCTCATCTTTTTCGATTAGCTGTTTAGGGCGTTAAAATCAATAAGTTACATTTGCTCATCATCTTTCTATACGAGATGGGGTGTTTACTATCCACCCCACATCGCATTTTTTCGATGTGGGGGTCGGTAAAATGACGATACCCCTCCATAAGGGGGTGTATTAAATACACCCCCTTGTTATAACTGCTTGATAATCACAACTACCAGATTTTCTTGTAATGCTCAAAAGGGTGTGAATTGAAGTAACCCCCTTCATGATTATTTTGCAACACTTTCCAGGTGAATACAAAGGAAGCATATATCCTTCATATCGTCACCGCTCTTTTCGAATCTTCCTGAAATTGACTCAAAAGTCTTCTCCGACGCAGGAAGAAGCGTAGATATGTACACGTTTTTACTATCCTCATACGCCACATACCATTCCAAAAGATTCTGCTTGTCTCCTGAAACTGACATGTAAATCATGTTGCTTTTCACATTGTCCATATAGCAGAAATCCTCTACATGTGCCTTGCCTCTTCTAACAAGTTCCGCAGCCAATTTACCCAAGAAAGTATCCTTTGCTTTCTTAATGTTCGTTTTTGTACCTCTAACCATACTGTAAAAATTTAATTATTTATAATGATTTTTTAAAAGTCAAGCGTGATTACGTACTCGCCGGTTTCCGTGTTACGGTGCTCTTCCGGGAAATATCTTTCGAGCTTGGCAAGAATGTATCCGATTACTCCTTCAGGCCGGCCAGATGCTTCATTATGCTCGAGAATTCTTACCTCGTTTGGTTCTCCGTAGAACAATTCCTCGTCCATTGAAGTGCAGGCAGTCATATAATTAACTTCTCCGTCTTCGCCTTTGACACACGAAAATCTGAACTGTACCATTTGCTGTGCACATCCGTCAGTGTTCGTGTAAATCGAGCTTACCTCACCTACGGTTTTTATCTCCCTTACTCTTGGAGATGAATTCTTGATTCTTTCGATTATCTCTTCTTGTCTCATAATAAATTAATTTTTTTAAAGTTATTAACATTTATTGTGCTTTCCCTTACCGAAGCATCCCTTGATTCTTATTCTTGACAAATCGGGCACATAGTCCCTGTCGAGCAGACCGTTGTATTTCAGCTCATCTAAATGGGCCGCTAGGTCCGACATTGTCATTCTCTGTCTAATCTTCGTCTTTTCCATATGATGATTATGATTTTTTTTGGTCCAAGTAATGAATTCCTACTCTTTCTACAAATTTGTCAAAAGCAGACTCTATTTCACGAATCTGTTCATCAGAAGACATATCCTCATATCGCCCCCTGTTTTTTCCGAAGAACAATCTTTTTACCTGACCCAAGTCCAGGTAAGCGAAACTATACCAGCCAAATCCTCTGTCGTTCAGTTTAAGTGGAGACTCCGGCGGGAATTCGACGCTCTTTCCATCGATAACGCCAGTACGTCCTTTCCTGAGATGAGGTTTGTGACAAATCTCGATTGACGAGTATCTCTCGTTTCTTACAATTGACCATGTTTCAGTCTCGGCGATAATCCAATTTTCTTTTTTCATATCCTAATCTATTTTTTGCAAATATAGTGATAATTTCTAAAATTTAATTGACAGCAAGCTCATTTTTTAAATTTTCTCGTAAAAAAGGTAGAAGTTATCATCCTTTATATTTTTACAAGTAAAAAACAAGCTGCTGTAAAAATTTCCCCGGGACCAAAAAAAGCGATGAATAAACAGTGATAACAAGTGTAAAAACCGGCCCCGGGGAAAATAATAAAACCATGAACTAATCAAAGCATAATTTCGAGCAGAATGCAGAGTACCAGTTGTAAGGGTCGGTGAAGCATCGGCAGTTAGTCGATACTAACGACAGGTGCTTGTGCTCATCTATTTTTCTGTATTCTTCCGGGTCTATGGCATCAATCGCGACAGGCTCGTTCAAAAAGAACCGTCTCTCTTGTACGTACTGTCCAGCATTTACAACTACCGGATTGGTGTATATATTACTATCCTCATCGATGTAGAGCGAGTCGCCTACTCGCATTTTGAATACAGGATTCCCTTCCTTGTTTAAGAAGTGAATCGATTTTGCTGTTGTGTGGATTGCCACCACTTTTTGTAATTCCTGTGCATTCATATTATTACAATTTTTTTGTTTAACTTGAATTTGATACTGCAAAGATAAAACAATGAAATCCAAAAGTCAAGTATTTTTGTGAAAATTTTTCAAAAAAGTTATCTGATTAAGATTTCAACTTCGTAGCCTTGATAAAACAGATTCTCATACGCGCGCTTATATACGCGCGCCGTCGTTAAAGCCTCGTCAAGGTTCGCGTCGAGATTAATAAAATCCTCGTCCGAGTCCTCGAATGTTCCTGCGTCCATAAGTCTGTCATACTGGGCCTTCGAGTATTCCTCAACAGTGATGACTATTGTCTTCTTCCCACTGTCGATTCTGCGCGACACGATATAGGTTCCGTCGTCGACGTTTACCGTGCCCAAATTTTCAAGGGCGTCATTAAGATTCTTGAAATTTTCCATGTTATTATGATTTTTTTAATTTAAAGTCCTTCAACAAGAGTATGACTCTGGCTGAGGTTGTTATCAGTATTTAAAGCGATTTTCTTAGCCTCGCTTAAATCATTAACGACCAACGTGGACACATCATTGCAGACATCGCCAATATTGTTTTGCGATGGATGTGCAACTGGTTTGGCCGCATTCTGCATTACCCTGAACTTGAAGTCGTCATATGTCTGTGAAGGAGCCTCGCGGAACTTCTGGTAGTTCTCGGCATTCATTATGGCTTCTTCCCCGAGATTCATATAGTCGAAAGAATCTTCACAAATTCTGAAGAAATTCATGTCCTTTACATAATTTGCATATGAATTCATGTATCCTCCGTCCCGGTTTGTTATACATTTCATCCTAATATATGGAGAACCTGGCTGGCCCATAAGTCCGAACAATGAGTCTGCAACTGCCGCGATGGCGGAAGACTCGGCAGAACTGTCAAGCCCGAGGTCGTCTGATGAAAATGCCGAAGCCTTGATTTGTGCAGCAGTAACCACGCACCAGTTGTTCCTCTGGGCAATCTTTCTTAAATCCTCGCATATCCTCTTCACATAAAGGTACATGTTCCAATCTAAGCTTTCGTCCGCGTGAAGAAGGTTCAGGTTGTCGACGAATATCACACCCAGCTTCTTTCCGTGACTGCGCTCCCACTCCATGTAGTAATTCTCGATGTCCGAAACTTTAGTTGCTCCGGTAAGCGATTCGGTTATGTCTATTTCGCCTGCATTCGGATACGCTTCATTAAATTTCCTCACGGCATCCTTCAATACGCCGAGATTCTCATTGCTGTTGAAGTTCTTGTAATCGTACTGAGGAACATTGAACAGGTTGGAGCCGACACGCTTTGCGTATTCTTGTGCCCCTAGCTCGACCGTATAAATTCCGACATTGTTTCCGAGAAAAGCTGTCCTTGCGGCAAGGTTTGATATAACCATCGATTTTCCAATTTTAGCCCTGCCCTGGAATACGATTAATGTCTTCGGCTTGTATCCGCCTCCAAGAACAGTGTCGAGATACTCGTCTCCTGTTGACTTTTTGTTTCGTCCAACGTTGATTTGGCTGTCTGGATTGTAGATGTCCAGACTTTCGCTCCATTTTTTACTTTCTTTACTTGTCATAAGAATTAAAATTTAAAGTTAATATTTTTGATTATTTATTATTTTGATTATCAGCAATAAGTCTCTTCGCTGTCCAGCAAGCCACCGAATATACGTCCATAGGCTTCATTTCCGGTTTCCACATGAATCCGTTCTTCTTGCACCATCCGTATATTTTCACGCAAGACATCCGGTCCTCCGTGCTGAGCTCCCTGCCCAGTATTCGCCTCACGTTGTTCTGGAGCTTCATGGGCGTGAAAGGCCCGTGCCCGCTAAGTGTCTCGTAGTTCTCCTGAGCGCGTGAGTATGCATCGTACTTCTCGTCGTCGCTCAATTTGTCGAATTCTTCCCTTGTCATCATAACAATATATCATTTTAATTATTTATGCAAAGATAATCTTTCAAAATCAAAAAGTCAAGAGTTTTTTGAATTATTTTTTGAGTTTACCGAGTCTTTTCATCTTGAAACCCTTCAGCCCGCCGAACTTACCGAGAATCCTACGTACACTGTCGTATGACCACTTGCTTCCCTGCTTTGTCTGTACACCTACGCCGTTATAGTTGTTGAGAAGCTTGACTATGTCATTGACATTAAAATCATTCGAGTCAGGATACGCCTCGTCTATAACTTCAATAACGGTAGCCTCCACGTCCTTGTATTTTTTCGGCAACGAGACTTCCCTTGCGTATTTGATTATATCCTCCTTAGTCTCGAGCTTGTCGTGGATGCATTTGAACTTGTTTACTTCGACTCCTACGCTTATTTTATCCCATTCGGAACGTACAGCGTGTAAATACTCAATAAGTTCCTTTCTTCCTATATCATCCTTGACGTTTTTGTAAATCCATTTAATCACCGTCGAGAGGACCATACAAAAGCAGTATTCCTCGAAGTTTGAATATATGCCGTTGTCTCCGGTTGCATTAAAGTTGTTTATGCTTGCGGCAGCGTTAAGGCAGGCGGACTTTATTGTCTGCTTGATGTATTTCTTTGCGTCATTGCCTTCAATCTTTTCATCGAAGAAGTAATATTTGGGCAGACGGTCGAAACGGATTCCGTCGCGTACGTCGATGTATGGTTTGAATAAAGTAGGATATGAAGCAAGCATCCGGAACGATACATCTTTATTTGAAAGTATGGATGAGCATTTGTCAATCATATCCGTAAAGCTGTCGTATCCATAATCGAGCACAGACGAATTTGAACAGTAAGGTACCTGTTTTTTAACTTCTTGAAAATCAGTGGAATAGATATCATTTTCGGCGATTCTGTCATTATTGGGTCCCTTCATTTCCTTATTATGGGCCGCAAAAATAGTGTTGCCTATTGAATCGCCGAAATTACCATCTAACTCTTTGTTACTGAATAACTTAATATAATAATCTTGAATGACGTTACGAACCGCTTCGGTCACTTTTTTTGTGCCTATTGAATCGCCGAAATTACCATCTAACTCGCTATCGTTCAATATGTTAGTAAACAATTCGCTTAATTTACCCTTACTTTTATCGAATACCTCATCCGCATCTCTTGAATAAAGTGGATACTCAGCCTTACCTTCATCGCATAACTGTATCCCGATACTCGTAACCATATATTTGAAATACCGCTCAACGTATATTAACATACAATTACCCAGCTCGAAGAAATCTTCCGCATACCATTCCTTATATTCCCCGTTAACGATTATCTCGTTCGAATTTATGTATACGGGCTGTACTCTGTTTGAAACAAACTTAAGGTCGATGTCTCCTTCGTCGTAAATCAAATCAGGGCTAGCCGTGGCAATTTTATAAGAGCCGCGTATCTGCCTTTTGTCCGCCGCCGTGAACTTTATTCCGAACTTGTCGTCACACCAGTTCATAAAGTGTTGTATGTAAGAGCATATGTACAGCCTCGCTATCTCGAAGTCGTCCGTGTCGGGAAGCTGGTATACGATATGCAGTTTGCCGTGATAGCTCTTCTGTATGAATATGATGTTGCTGAACCTCTTCATTACATTCGACTGCATTATCTTTTCAACATAGCCGTCGTCGGGCCTGTCGATGTCGATGCAGCTGAAAGTATGGTGGGTCCAGTCCTCGATTTTCTTCGCGTTTAGTAGGCGAGGGTTCATATCCTTGCTTGAGTCTTCCTCAGCAAGCTTAGTCATCCTGAGTAGTTCATCCCAGGACGTAAGTTTATTAGGTGTGCCCAGCTTCGAGCATTCCCACTTGATGTCAAGTTTTTCTAAATCAGCTTTCATTACTACACTTATTATTTAACTCTACACTTTGGTTTTAAGGCTTGCCGAGGAAGGTTTGCAACCCCTCCCCAGCGTCGTCAAGCGTAGTAGAATACGACTGCCTTGTTATCTTTATTTATATCTACTTATCGTCTTACATTTGCAAATATATGGAAAAATTTTCAAAAAATATCGAAAATTGTGAAATTTTTGTAGCGGGAGCCGGATTCGAACCTCATCGAGATTATGAGCCTCGCGAGCCGACCACTGCTCCACCCCGCAATATCTTAATTATACGTATAAGACAAACAATGCTTCGAATACCCTATGTCAAATGTAGTGAATTTTGTAAAAAATTGAGAAGGGCCCTGTTGGACCCTTGCTCTGGCTAACAAAAAACAATAATTATTATGAAGTTATGGAAAAGAAAATTGTTTCAAAAGTACTCCCCGGAGTCTCGAAGTTCCGGGGCGATGTCCTTGCATCCTTTAACCGTATAAACTATTCAGTTGCAAATATAGCGATAATTTCGACAAAAATATTAATTTTATTAAAAATTTTCACTAGATTTGCATAAAAGACGTAAATCTTACGTATAAATAAATGAAAATAACCGGTAACCGATAATGTCGTGTATTAACAACCACTACAAAGATTTCGAGTGCGATGAAAGGACAAAGCGTCTTGTCGAGAGCATAATGAAAGAGTACAAGCAATTGCTACGCTGGGTTAAAAACAGGCCGAACCGATGGGGAGATTCCTTCAAGGAAG
>JAEEGL016339013.1_pt1 | contig 13217 bp, 11 predicted proteins | sample 9134231 | NCBI WGS metagenome assembly JAEEGL01 (sample SAMN16246548, study PRJNA631951) | gut metagenome | biome: gut microbiome; feature: rumen; material: fiber-attached | host: Bos | place: Iran: Karaj | collected 2018-10
AGAAAGTAATTGAACGAGGTGTAATCATGGTCGGGAGTGTAAGAGGCCATCATATACAGTTCCCCTTTTTTGTTTTCAATTATGTGCGGGTGTCCTCCATAGTAGGCAGGTTTGAAGTAAAGGTTTTCCACCAATTCCGTTCCGTCTGCCGCAAACATTTTCAAAGCGGGGTGTGGCGCATAAAAATCGCCCCAGCCACACTTATAATATTGATTTGTAGAAACAACGATGTTGCCCGAGGAAGTTTCGTATGGTTTGACCAAATCGAATTCCTCATCATCGGAAAAATGCCATTCGTATGACAGTTCCCACTCCTGTCCAAAGGCCTTGGCCCCGACAATCAATGCGAGAGCGAAAGCAACTGAAAGTTTAAAAATCTTGTCCATAGTTTCTTGTTTTTGAATTTGCGACACAAAATTATAGCAAAAATCCGCCAAAAAACCAATTCCATCGGCCAATCCACTATTTTTTCAGAAATCATTATTGATTGTCAACAGATTACGAAAATTTTTTCCACTAAAAAGTTGTCGGAAACCCATGATGAATACGCAAAATCCGTTTCATTCGCCGACAAAAACGACGGCGAATTATACGAATTAAGCGAATTTTGTCACCCAAGAAAACGTTTCCAAAGTGTCTCAAAAGCCTCGGTTTGGGTCTTTCGCTTGATGGAAGTGCGGTATTTCGAGACGGTGTTTTCGCGCAGGTCGAGGATGTCGGCGATTTCCTTCGTGCGGAAGGGGAACATGGAAAGCACACAAATGTCGAGTTCAGTTTCGTTCAAGTCGGGATGGGCAGCTTTCAGTTTCGTCAAAGCATCGGGATAGGACTCGTTGAACACTTCAAGAATACGGCTGAAAGAGTTGTTGCGCTTGTCGCCATAGATGGCCTGCACCTGCATCCTCAAGGCTTCTTGCGCCTGCATTTCCAAAGCACCGTGCGCCTCATGCAGGTCGCGCTCGATGGCTTCATGTTTTCGGGTCATCCTTTTACGATAGACGTGATGGTAGCCTGCAAAAGTGGCCGCCATACCGAGAAACACCAGCACCCAAAGCAGCGTTTTCCCTCCTTTTTGCGGCTCCCTTTCCTTCAAATAGGCGTTCAGCACCGAAAGCACCTCGGCGTTGTGGTTCAATTCGGTCACCCGTTTTTCCTCCTGTGCCTTCACTAAAGCGTAATAAGGCATTGCCCTCAGCGTGTCGCCCAACTCCTCATAACAATCGGCCAAACCGTATGCAGCCTGCGTCTTAATGTTCTCATCCTTCGACTGATAGGCGACTTCCAAATCAGCCAAAGCCGCCGCATAGTCACGCGCCCGATAGTGGACAAAGGCCTTTTCAATCGCGTTTTTGTGAAACAGCTGGCAGTCATTGTCGACCAAAGCAAAACTGCGCTCAAAATAATAGATGGCGGAATCGTATTGATGGCTGTGCCGCAAACTATTGGCGAGTGAGTTTTCCAACAATGCTGTTTCGTAGGGATAACGGTCGGCATTGGCGATGCGGAGGCCTTCGTCACAATAAAAATAGGCAGTGTCGCCCTCTCCGGGTTTTCCGAAACGCTCGTAAAGCAAACTGAGGTTGGCCATCGAGCGGAGCATCCAAGCCGTGTCGCCAACAATAGAGGCACAATCCAAGCCCAAGCGGGCAAACTTCGTGCTGCATTGCTCGTCGGAGAAATTGAAAGCCAAACGCGAAAGGATGATACAAATCTTGCTATAAAGCCTTCCAACGGGTGCCTGACTGGCATCGAAATGGGTGTCCAAAATGTTCAGGGCTTCCACAAAATGCGCCGTTGCCTTTTCCGAAAGTTTGTTTTTGTCAAAAAGCAGGCAACCCGTCAGGTAATGGCAACGGGCTTGCATCCAATAATCACGAGGTGTGTCGCTTTTTGTGTAAAAACCTAAAGCTGGACTTACGACGGAATCCGTGAAGTCATGGTATTTGGAGCCGTCAAATGCTGCTTCTACCGAGTCGATTAGCAAAGCGTATTCCGCATCTTTAACGTCGGTGGGCGACAAAAAATCGGTTTGCTGGCGAGTGCAAGCCGCCAAAAAGCCCAACAAAACCAAACCGATGTAAAACAGACGCTTCATAAGTGCAAAGCAACTCAAAACTTCACATAATGCTCCAGCAAGGGATTCACCTCCCCGTCATCCTTGATGAGTGCCTCCAACTGCACCCAGTTCTTGATCATTCCGCGCTTTTCGCGTTGGTTGAAAATGCGCTTCACCTGCTCGTAATTGAGATAGGGATGGTGTACCAAAGCCTTGAAATCGGCTCGGTTGATGTCGATTTTGCGCGTTTCGGCCTCACCTATATTAATATACATCTGTATCGTGGCGAAACGCGCCGAGTCCATGCCCTTCACGTCGCGGAGTTGTTCCTTGTCGATGAAGCCGCCCAACTTGTCACGGAACTCGATGATGCGCAAAGCCATGTATGGCCCGATTTGCGGCAGTTCCACCAAAGTGGTCGAATCAACAGTGTTCAGGTCGACAATGGGAATGGGCTTTTTTTCGGGCTTGGGCTTTTCCTCAAACTGCTGATTCTCTTGTTTTTTCTCCGAAGCTGTGTTGTTCATCCCTCGCGAAATCTCAGGCAGCACGATAAACGGCTCCAACTGCGCGAAGTCCTCCTCGCTGATCGTGTAGAGTTTGGCAAGGTCGTTTTTCGAGTAGAACTTGCCACCTTTGGCCTGATAGTTCATAATGTTGCGTATCTGCCTGTCTGTCAAGCCAATTTGCTTCCATTCGTCTTCGGTCAAGGTGTTGGGATTGAAGGGAAAAGGATGCAATTCGGCCACTTCGGGAATCGATTCTGCCTTTTTGCATTGCTGCTCCTCAATGGCTTGCTGCCGCAAGGCCAACAAGGAATCCAGATTGTGTAATGATTTCTCATCTAACGATTTGGGCCAAGGCCGAAACACACTGACCAAAATCAACGCAACGATGATGGCCAAAATGGAAATAATGGCTACACGCTCGCCTTTACTGAATGTCAACCAATCGCGCAAAGAGTTCATATCCGTCACTTAATCAGTCCACTGACAAAGATGAAGGCGATGGCCACAGGAGCCAAGTATCTGATAATGAAGAAAAAGAATGTCTTAAGTGACGACTTCAATGTGCCCTCATTCGACACCTCATCAAAAAACTTCTGCTTGCCCAATTTCCAGCCCACAAAGATGACAATCAGCAATCCGCCGAAAGGCAACAGAATGTTGGAGGAAACAAAGTCCATCAGGTCGAAAACAGTCATGCCACCGATGGCGAAGGGCGTGTGTTCCATTAGGCTCAACGAGGCGAAAGTGCCAAGGAAAAGCGTGGCGACACAAGCCAAGACAGTGGCTTTCTTTCTGTTGAGGTGCAACTCCTCGGAAAGGAAGGCCACGATGACTTCAAGCAGCGAAATCGTGGAAGTCAGTGCGGCGATGGCTAACAACACGAAGAAGATGATGCAGAAGATATATCCTCCCGTCATTTGGTTGAAAATCATCGGTATCGTATTGAACACCAGTCCCATGCCTGCCGTCGGACGGATGCCAAACGAGAAAGCCGCAGGGAAAATGACGATTCCCGCCAGCACTGCAACCAATGTGTCGGCAAATATCACGGAAAAGGCCGTGGAAGTCAGGTTGTCGGTCTTCTTCACGTATGAACCGTATGTGATGAGCACACCCATGCCGAGACTCAACGAGAAGAAACTTTGTCCCAAGGCATCAATGAGCACTTCACCCGTAATCTTCGAGAAATCAATCTTAAAGAGGAAAGCCAAACCATCGTGGGCACCCGGTAAGGTAGCGGAACGTATGCCAAGGATGATAAGGATGACCAAGAGCAGCGGCATCAGGATTTTTGAGTATTTTTCAATGCCGTTTTGCACGCCCCGGAAGACCACATACCCCGTCAGGAAGATGAACATGGCCTGCAATATCACATTGAGCCAACCCAAGTTGTGGAAATCGGCAAAGTCTTGCTGCATAGCGGCCAAATCCTTGCCGTGGAACGAGTTGGTCACGGCCTTGAAGATGTATTCCAAGGTCCATCCCGCCACGGTGGTATAGAACGCGAAAATGATGAGGCCGCACAAAACGCCCATGTAACCGACTAAAGGCCAACCCGATTTAGGTGCCAATTTCTTAAAGGCTCCGACTATGTTGCTTTTGGAACGACGACCAATGACCAACTCCGAAAGCATCACAGGGATGCCGAGGAGAATGACCATGACGAGATACACCAACAGAAACGCCGCCCCACCATTGTCGCCCAACTCGCAAGGGAAACGATAGATGTTGCCTAAACCGATGGCCGAACCCGCAGCAGCGGCAATAATGCCCAATTTCGAGCCAAATCCATCGCGTTTTTTCTTTTCTTCTGCCATAGTATATGATTTTTAAGATGATCTCTTTTCGCCGTATGACAAATCACCCACATCGCCAATGCCCGGCACAACGTAGGCGCGAGCCGTAAGTTCCTCATCGACACTGCCCACCCAGATAGTGACGGGAAGTCGCGACATGGTGCGCTCCACATAGTCCAAACCATCTTGCGAAGCCACGGCAACAGCAATATGAATCTCCTTGGGCATCATGTCCTCCATCAGGCCGTTCAAGGTCTTCACGATGGATTCGCCTGTGGCCAAAAGCGGGTCGCAAAGGATGAGGATGCGGCCCTCCAAATCGGGCGAGGAATAATACTCAACGCGGATTTCGGAATCTTCCTCGTTCTTGTCGTATTTGCGATAAGCCGCGATGAAAGCACTGTCGGCATGGTCGAGCATGTTCAACATTCCGTTGTGGAAAGGCAGTCCCGCTCGCAAGATGGTGGCGATGACGGGTTGCTCTCTCAAGGTTCGTATCGTCTTGATTCCCAAAGGTGTATATACATCTTCGGCCTCATACTCAAAAGTCTTGCTGATTTCGTAGGCCATGATTTCGCCGATGCGTTCAAGGTTGCGGCGGAAGCGCATACGGTCTTGTTGGATGGTGGAATCGCGCAGTTCGGCCATGAACTGGTTGAAAACGCTGTCGGCCAAGCCTAAATTGTGGATTTTAATCATAATGTCATGTTTTGATTTGGGGCAAAAGTAGGGAAAAGAAACCAATTCCACACCATTTGACCATATTTTTTTACAAAATCTCACACAAATCCAAATTATTTCCTAATTTTGCCTTGTCAATCGGCCGACAAGCCAAAGTTGGTACACATTTTGCAGCGGCGAAATGGCTTCGGCACAAGAGAAAGGAGAAATGATGAAAGCATTGAAAAAATACGGATTGCCCATGGTTTTGGTGACAGTTTGCCTATTTTTGACCTCTGGCAATCTGTTGGCACAGGAAAAATCCAACTTGCTCTATCAGGGCGTTTACAAGATCCAAGGCACCAAAGCCAAGGATTTGAATAATGGCTACGAGGTCGGCTCCAGTTTCGACGCCAACGAAAAGGTCGAAATCTACGAGGACCGAATGACCATTTATTTCGGCACGCTTTGCAAATACAAGTCGACCAACGAGGAAGGAGAACGCATTTATGAAGGCGCCGCAACCGTTGGCAAAGGCAAGATAACTGCGTATGTGAGCCAAAGTTTCAAAATCAGACTGACCAACGAAACGGAAATCAACGGTACGCATGTGCTGATTGAGATTCCCGTCATAAAAGGTCGCCCATTGACGCAGAATTACCATCCGGAAGAGTCAAGCAGCACATCATCAGGCAACCCATCGGGAAACGGCAACAATTCAAATCAGCGTTCTTACAACAGGACTGAAAACTGCCCAAGTTGCCACGGCTCAAAGAATTGCGAGTCGTGCCGAGGCAAAGGAAAGCGCATCAACCCTTACACCAACAAGCAGGAAGAATGTCCCATTTGCCACGGAACAAAACTTTGCCCCACTTGCAACGGAACGGGAAAACGGACCAAGACGGTCTATTATTGAATCAATTTTCCGAAAACTCTGGATGCAATTCCTTGAATTTCCGCTCGTATTGACGGATGCGGCTGAGGGTGCGGCGTGTCCATTGCAGGCGCAATTCGTTGCGTTCCACCTCGGAAAGATGCCAGTCGATGTCTGAGGAAACGTGCAAGCGGTTGGTCAGCGAATAAAGGAGCAATGCTGCCGAAACGCTAATATTGTAACTCTCAGTAAATCAGAACATTGGAATACGAACATGCATATCGGCATTTTCCACGGCATAGTCCGAAAGACCTAATTTTTCCGTTCCGAAAACCAAGGCGATGGGCAGGTCGAGCGGCAAAGTGTCGGGAGTGAAGTCGTCGCGGTGCGGGCAAGTCGCCACAATCTTGTAGCCCTTGTCGTGCAAATGCTCGAAGGCCGCAGGCGTGTTAAACTCTTTTTCATTATAATGATATAGGTCAAGCCATTTTGTGCTGCCCAACACCACATCGGGATTCACGTCATACTGGTAGTTGTTTTCCACAATGTGTATGTCTTGAATGCCCCGCAAATCGCAACTGCGAAGCACCGCACTGGCATTGTGAGGCTGAAAAATGTCCTCCAAAACGACGGTGAGATGTCGTGTGCGGTAGTCGAGCACATCCTCAAAGCGTTGCTTTCGCTCGTCGGTGATGAACTGGCTGAGAAAACCGAGTAGGGCTGTATCGTGTGGTGTCATGGTCATTTGTTTGATGGTGAAAAGTTGCGCAAAAATACAAAAAAAGAAAAAAAACAAAAAATTGGTGTATCGTAAGCCGAAAAAGCGTACTTTTGCACGCAAAATTTTGAACAGTTATGGCAAAACAACAAGAGACAACAAAACAAGGAGATGAAAGGCTCGAGAACGTAGAAGTAGCCTTAAGCAAAACCGAACTTTGGATTGAAAACAACCAGAAGACCCTGTGGATTATCCTCATTGGCCTGTTGGTCGCCGCTTTCGTCATCTATGGCATCACCAACTACAACAAGAAACGCAACGAAACCGCCAAGAACCTGAGTTATCCGCAGGAAATCAACTTTGAGACACAAGCCTCGCAAGCCGTTGATTTCGCTTCATATTACATGGAAAATGAAAACTACGCCACAGCCCTTAACGGCGACGGCGAAAAGCCAGGTTTCCTCGACATCGTGAAAGACTACGGCTCAACCAAGGCCGGCAAGCTGGCTGCCTATTATGCTGGACTTTGCTACCTGAAACAAGGCAACTACAACCAAGCCATCGAGTATCTGAAGAAGTACACTAACGACGACAAGATTCTGTCGGCTATGGCTTTAGGTCTTATCGGCGACTGCTACCTCGAACTTGGCGACCAACAAAATGCCATTGCCTATTACGACAAGGCCACCAAGAAAAACCCCAACGATTTCACTACGCCGATGTTCCTCGTCAAGTTGGGCATGACCCACGAAATCATGGGCAACAACGCCAAGGCTTTGGAAACCTACAAACTGTTGAAGAAAGACTTCCCGTTGAGCAACGAAGCCTTTGAAATCAGCAAGAACATCGCCAACCTCGAAGAGAAAATGAAATGAGATTTTCATATATTTATTTTGTTATGTTGCCTGGCCTTAAATTGGTCAGGCTTTTTTTTGACAAGCCATGAAAAAAAACATCAGAATCGCCTATTTCGGTACACCCGAATTTGCTGCCTCGCAACTGGAGGCCATAATTGCCGCTGGATATGAGGTGGCCGTTGTCGTCACCATGCCCGACAAACCCGCAGGACGCGGACGCAAAATCCAATACTCCGACGTGAAAAAAACCGCATTGGAGCATGGACTGTCCTTGCTGCAACCCGAAAAACTGAAAGACCCTGATTTCTTGCAACAACTGGCTTCCTATCAAGCCAATCTTTTTATTGTAGTGGCTTTCAGGATGTTACCTTCTGTAGTTTGGCAAATGCCTGAACTCGGCACCTTCAATCTTCATGCTTCACTTTTACCCCAATATCGTGGCGCAGCACCCATCAACTTTGCCATCATCAACGGCGAAACCGAAACCGGACTGACCACTTTCTTCCTCAACGAGGAAATCGACAAGGGAGCCGTCATCATGCGCGAGAAAGTTGGCATCCGTCCCGACGAAACCGCCGGCGAACTCCATGACGAATTGATGTTGCTGGGCAACAAGGTCGTCGTTGAAACCATCCGAAAAATAGAAAACGGAGAAGCAAGTGCGCAACCACAAGAGGAACTGATTGAGAGCCAACAATTAAAACCCGCCCCGAAAATCACGAAAGAATTTTGTGATATTGATTGGAGCCTCGACTGCAAAACCGTCTACAATCACATTAGAGGTCTGTCGCCCTACCCAGCCGCCCACACTCGACTCATTTCCGAAAATGGAGAAACCGTCGAACTGAAGGTTTTCGCTTCAGAAATAGAAACAGGCAAACACGACTTCCCTATTGGGCAGGTCGTCACCGACAACAAAAAACATCTCAAAGTGGCTTTAAGGGACGGTTTCATCCAATTGACCCAAATTCAGCAATCCGGCAAAAAAGCCATGCCCATCGCCGATTTTTTGAGAGGAAAAGTGCTTGATGGCATTTGGAAAACGGTCGGTGAATGAGCAAAATAGGCTATTTTTCGGTTTTTTTATGTTTTTTTTGATAAAAATTACACATTTTTCATCAAAAACACTTGCATTTGTCAAAAATACACTATTTTTGTCGGGTCAAAGTTTAACCACTAATTATACTAAAAGATGAATAAAGTCGAATTAATCAACGCCGTAGCCGAAAAGGCAGGCATGACCAAGGTTGATGCTAGAAAGGCCATTGATGCTATCATGGATGTAACGAAAACTGAACTGAAGAACGGCGGCAAAATCGCCCTCGTCGGACTTGGAACTTTGGGCTGTGTTGAACGCCCCGCCAGACAAGGCCGCAACCCAAGAACGGGTATGAACATTAATATTGCTGCGAAGAAGGTTGTGAAATTCAAACCCGCTGCAAACATTATGGATTAAGAGTAACAAACCAAAACAAAAAGCCGTCAGTTATGGCGGCTTTTTTTATTTCTTCTTGCGCTTCACCTTGCCCTCGCCATCCATCTGAATCACATCGTTGTCGATAAGGAAACGAATGGAATCCAGCACTTTATCATCATCATATTCCCTGCATTGCGACAACACATCCCCCACCGACTGGCTCTCCTCGCGCATCACGCTCCTTACTTTCTCCTCAATCGTACCGTAAGGCACTCGGTTTTTGGCTTGTTTCTGGCAAACATCGCAACGGCCACATGTTTTGCTGGTTTTCTCGTTGAAATAGCGCAATAACTGCACGCTGCGACATTCATCGCCGTTGTTTACAAAGTCAATCACGGCCTTCACGCGCAACTCGGCCTCGCGCTTGCAGTCGTGATAGTTTTCCTTTGACAGATTAAAATGCTTTGTATCAACAAATTCCGAAAGAAAAAGCACTTTAGGTTTGTCGTTGCGCGGGACATAAGTCAGAAAATGATAAGCCTCTAATTTCTTCAGTTGCTCGACCACCTTTTCCGTCGTCAAGCCGATTTTCTTGGCCATCATGTCTTCATTTATCTTCACAAAATCCGTCATCACCCCCGGCAAACTTCGGAACATGAGCTTTATCAATTCGCCAAACTGCGGATTATTGACCTGAAAACCGTAAATGTCGTCGCGTGAGGCCTTTATCATCACTTTTGATGGTTCGTCGAAACTGTCGGAAAGCATGAGAATACCCTCTTTTTCAAGGATTTTCAAGGTATGGAACACCTCAACGATGGAAAAACCGTATCGACTGGCAAAATCGCTGATGACAAAGGGATAAGACACGTTTTCCCCTGCCCCAACGGGAATATTGAAATAATTACCCAATGCGTTATAAATCAATTTGATTCGGTCGAGTTCAGGGAAAGATTGCGTCAAGTCGTCCTTCAGTTTTTTGATGTCGGCTGGAGAAACAAGCAAATTGGCCTCTGAGGGTTTCAAGTCGCGACCCGCACGGCCTGCTTCCTGGAAATAGGCTTCAAGGCTGTCGGGCAAGTCCATGTGAATGACGAGGCGCACGTCTGGCTTGTCGATACCCATGCCAAAGGCGTTGGTGGCCGCCATGACCTTCACCTTGCCTTTCATCCAAAGGTCTTGTCGTAAGTCGCGTGTCTTGCTGTCCAATCCAGCATGGTAGAATGTCGCCGAGATGCCCACCGAATTGAGCCAGTCGGCGATGACTTGCGTGCGTTTGCGGTTGCGCACATACACGATGGCGCTGCCTTCTGTCATGGCTTCCAACTTCCGGCGCAGCACACCGTATTTGTCGGCCTCATGGAACACTTTGTATGTTAAGTTCTTGCGCTCGAAACTACTTTGAAACACATTCTTTTGTTTGAAACCAAGGCGCAACTGAATGTCGTCCACTACTTTGGCCGTTGCTGTGGCGGTCAAAGCCAAAACAGGCGTTTTAGGCATGTACGGCCTGATTTCCGCGATTTTCAGATATGGTGGACGAAAATCGTAGCCCCATTGTGAGATGCAATGCGACTCATCGACGGCCAAGAGGCAAACTTTCATCCGCTTCAAAGCCTCAATGAAGGTGTCAGTTTGCAATCGTTCCGGCGAAACATAAAGGAACTTCAATCTACTATAAACAGCTTGATTATAAGCCAAATTGAGTTCGTCGGGGTGCATCCCCGAATAGATGGCCGCAGCGGGAATGTTTTTCTCCACGAGGTGAGCCACTTGGTCTTTCATCAGTGCAATGAGCGGCGTGATGACGAGGCAAAGCCCGTCCATCGCCATCGCCGGCACCTGAAAGCAGATGCTTTTGCCTCCACCCGTAGGCAGAAGCGCGAGCGTATCCTTCCCCGCAATTACGGAATCTATGATTTCCTCTTGGAGGGGGCGGAAATTGAGGTAGCCCCAATATTTTTGAAGTATAGATCTATTGGTCTCTGACATTACTCCTTTATCCTTTCCTGCAACTCCATCATTTCGTCGCGATACTTCGCCGCCGCAAGAAAATCCATCTCCTTGACGGCTTTTTCCATGTTCTTCTTGGCCTGAGCGATAGCCTTTTGGATTTGTTCTTTCGACATGTAAACCGATTGACTTTCAGCAGCCATGCTCGACGGAAGGTCAGATTGGGAATAAGGCATGGGCTGGGTTCCCTTCAAGGTGCCAAGGGAGTTGTCGATGGCCTTGACGATGGTCTTGGGCACAATGCCATGCGCTTCATTGTAAGCCATTTGCTTGGCGCGACGGCGGGCGGTCTCGTCGATGGTCTTGCGCATGGAATCCGTAATCGTGTCAGCATACATGATGACCTTGCTCTCGGCGTTTCTTGCAGCGCGGCCTGCGGTTTGCGTCAGAGAACGCTCAGAACGGAGAAAACCTTCCTTGTCGGCATCGAGGATGGCCACAAGGCTCACTTCGGGCAAGTCCAAGCCCTCGCGAAGCAGGTTCACGCCAACCAACACATCAAAATCGCCCATACGCAAGCCTTTCAAAATCTCCACGCGCTCCATCGTGTCCACATCGGAATGAATGTACCGCGTCTTGATTTTCAAGTTGTTAAGATAGGTATTCAATTCCTCGGCCATACGTTTGGTCAATGTGGTGACGAGGACGCGCTGGTTTTTCTCCACCACCTTGTGGATTTCATCGATAAGGTCATCAACTTGGTTCAAGCTGGGACGAACCTCAATCACAGGGTCGAGCAAACCTGTGGGCCTGATGAGTTGTTCCACATAAACGCCCTCGCTTTGCTGCAACTCGAAGTCAGCAGGCGTGGCACTGACATAGATGGTCTGCCCCGTAAGCGACTCAAACTCATCGAATTGCAAAGGTCTGTTATCCAAAGCCGAAGGCAGCCGGAAGCCGTATTCCACCAAGGTTTGCTTGCGCGAGCGGTCGCCGCCGTGCATCCCGCGAATTTGCGGAATGGTGACGTGGCTCTCGTCAATCACGGTGATGAAATCGTCGGGGAAATAGTCGAGCAAACAGAAAGGTCGCGTCCCGGGACTGCGCCCGTCGAAGTAGCGCGAATAGTTCTCAATGCCAGAGCAATAGCCTAATTCCTTCATCATTTCGATGTCGTAATTCACACGGTCTTCCAATCGCTTGGCTTCCAATGCCTTGCCGATTTCGCGGAAATACTCCGTCTGCTTGAACATATCATCCTGAATCTCGCGCACGGCGGCATTGAGTTTGGCTTGTGAGGTAACGAAAATGTTGGCGGGAAAAATGGTCAGTTCCGAAAGTTCTTCCATCCTTCTGCCCGTCACGGGGTTGAACATTTCAAGGCTGTCGATTTCGTCGTCCCAAAACACGATACGGTAGGCATAGTCGGCGTAGGCCGGAAAAATGTCCATCGTCTCCCCTTTTATCCTGAATTTGCCTTGCGTGAACTCGATTTCATTGCGCACATACAAGGAACTCACCAACGCTTTGGCCACGTCGTCGCGAGTGGTTTTCATACCGCGTTCCAAATAGATGATGTTCTTGCCGAAATCATCAGGATTGCCGATGCCATAGAGGCACGACACCGACGAAACCACGATAATATCCCTCCGCCCCGAAAGCAAAGCCGAAGTGGTCGCTAGTCGCATCTTGTCGATTTCAGAATTGATGGCCAAGTCCTTCTCAATATAGGTATTTGTGGCAGGAATGAAGGCCTCGGGCTGATAGTAGTCGTAATAAGAAACGAAATATTCCACCGCGTTTTCGGGAAAAAACTGCTTGAACTCACCGTAAAGTTGCGCCGCAAGGGTCTTGTTGTGGCTCAACACCAAGGCGGGACGGTTCAATTGCGCCAGCACATTGGCGATAGTGAACGTCTTGCCCGAACCCGTCACGCCGAGCAGCGTTTGGGCACGGTCGCCGCGCCGAATGCCATCCACTAGTTCCTTGATGGCTTCGGGCTGGTCGCCGGTAGGTGCAAATTCGGAGGTTAGTTTGAAATCCATGGTCTTGATACGAACGGCAAAAATAATAAAAATCCCGCCCAAACGGACGGGATTCTTTTTGTTATCGTGAAAAACAATAACGCGCTTGTTCTTACTTCACCTTCTCGACGATGGCCTTGAAAGCCTCGGGGTTGTTGAGGGCGAGGTCGGCGAGCACCTTGCGGTTCATCTCGATGCCGGCCACGTTCAGCTTGTTGATGAATTGGCTGTAGTTCATGCCATATTCGCGCACGGCGGCGTTGATACGGATGATCCACAGGCTGCGGAATTCGCGTTTCTTGTTCCTACGGTCGCGATAAGCGTAGGTCTGACCCTTTTCGTAAGAGTTCTTC